>ERZ1292633.25-Hain-H41-02um-R1-25-length-224654-cov-7_pt1 | contig 196044 bp, 225 predicted proteins | sample MGYA00564406_ERZ1292633 | MGnify/ENA primary metagenome ERZ1292633 (study PRJEB36523, sample SAMEA6512639) | groundwater metagenome | collected 2019-01-08 | study: AquaDiva: Metagenomics assemblies of 32 groundwater samples
CCCTTGAGTATTGGTTGTTTAACACAATGCACAAAATGTATCGTACCGTTTACGCCAAAGTGGTAAATCGCTATTGACTTTTTCCTGTGTTTGATACCACACTAATAGTGTACCTATGAAACTCCTCATCACTGTTCTTTCTTTTGCTGTCATCAGCGCTCTGGGGTATTTCGGTTACAATTATTATCTCTCCGTACGCCAGCCCTCGACCGAAACATCGGCAAGCCCACCGCTTCCAGCATTTCAAAACCCGTTTGATGAATCCAAACCCGCCGCTTCATTCGGCAAAACAACCACGCCATCTCCGACACCGGTCAATCCGTTCGTCGAGCCGACGACGAACTATCAAAATCCTTTTTCATCAAGTCCTTCCGGATCCCAAGAATATACAAATCCATTTGATGCGCTACGATGACGCGATACTAATATACGAATGCATACTAATGCTACGAATAGAAACATGAAAAAAATCTTGTACTCATTGATCGTTTTATTACTTCTTTCTGCTTCAATACTTGTTGAAAAAGTATCCGCTCAATCCCGCTTGATCTTCCCTATTCCGGATTTAGGATACTGCCGAGACGCAAAAGAGTGCTATCTGCACTGCGAGATTCCGGAAAACAAAGCCACCTGCTGGAGTTATGGAACATACAAACTGGGCAGCGACGTCCTGGGGGTTACCACGATGAGCGCGCAGGAGAAGCAATTGATGGAATCCAAAGCCAAACAGTACAATATCTCCTTCCCCATCGCCGATCTCGGGAATTGCGCCGGACCGCAGGAATGCCGCGACTTCTGCGAACAATCTTCCAACCAGCAGGCGTGCATGGATTTTGCCAAAAAGAAAGGGTTTCAGAAAGAAACAGAATCTACTCGCGGGATGGACATCGGCAAACGTGACGAACTGATCGTAAAAGCCAAAACCGAACTCGGATGTACGTCCATGGAATCGTGCAGCAAAATTTGCGAAACGGACCAAAGCCGTTGTGAGGCATTCGCCAAAAAACACGGCGTCTATCAGGAGCCGCCGGAGTCTCGCGGCCGGTACTCAGCCGAAGAAAAAATGCAGCTGATGCGGAAGGCGCAGTCTGAACTGGGCTGCACGTCGATGGAGTCGTGCAAGTCTGCCTGCGAAAAAAACCCGGAACGCTGTGTGAGTTTTGCTAAAAAACACGGGTTCCAACGCCCGGAACCGCGGGAAGACACAGAGGAAATAGAAGACCGTGAAGAAATGGAGACAGACGACCGCAGGCCAGGACCCATGTCCGGAAAATGCGACAGTGAAGATTCATGCAAAACATACTGTCAGGAACACCCCAAAGAATGTCCTGGTTTTCAACCGAACACACCTGAATCCATCCAGTCATCTTCCGACGGCATCACCCGTATGAGTAGCAAAGAAAATTATGTCGGTCCTTCCGGCTGCAGGACGGAGGCGGAGTGCAAAAATTGGTGCAGTGATCATCCGGATAAATGCCCGGGCTTTCGTGAGGCAAAACTGAACGAAGAACAGTCCAAACGACAGTATGAACTTCGTAAAAAAGAAACGGAATCATCCCGGGAATTGCAAAAACGTCAATCTGAAACAAACCGCGAAATGATGCAAAAGCGCATGGAGCAACCCACTACGAACACCCAGCCATACTATGACTATCGACCGTCACCCGGCGCCGGATCATCAAACTATCCTACCACCTCAACCCAACCGACAAACCAAACCATACAGCCCTCATCAGGTTCCTACACGCCGCCCGCGACCCAACCCACTGCCCCACAATAAAGACACCACCTCAAGGATCGCCACGGTCCCGATGGTCACGCTCCATGCACTCACGCGCTGAAAAATGGTGTGAAAAAGGATGAGCCAGACGATCACATACGCCAACCGATGGATTCTTTTCCACCATAGTCCTAATCGCTTGACGCTTGCGTCATTGGACGTCACAAACAACAAAAATAAAATCGACAGCGCAAGGCTGCCAAACAGTTCATAAGCTGGAGCGAGATTGAGGGGATACCAACCGTACGCAAAACGGGCGACGTTACGAACAAGCATCCCGTGGGTAAACGCGAGGAGAAAAGTCGTAATGCCAAGCTGACGCCGATAAAACGTGATGACCCGCGTTACTTTTATCTGTATCCCAAAGCGCCCCAATATACCGGGAACTAAGACGAGTGCAAGCATCATGAGAGCCGCTCTCCCCGACCAGACACCGATCGCATAGACGAGCGGCATGGCGGGAGTATTGGAAACTATGACGACGCTCCCCCACACCAACACCATGAATATGGTGATATACACTACCAAAAAAAACAACCAAATCCGTTGTTTTTCTTTTGCTGCTGACTGAAAAATCTGTTCCTGGAAATCTCGCATCATACTGCCTATCATCATACATCGAAATACGATGATGGTATATTTAAAATGGCTTTGTCAGAAGCCCGTTTGTTTTCGCATACCCGAACGTCCGGTAAAAAAAGGCAACGGAAAGGATGAGATACGTCGCATTAAGGACAATCGAAATCATGGTGTCCCCTGGACTGACCGGTGTACCGGAAATAATCGCCCGCATCTGTTCAAACAGGTACATAGAGGGGAATCCCCTCGCTACCCACTGCGCCCATTCAGGGAGAGCACTAAGCGGATAAAAGACACAGGAAAACGGCTGAAGGAGGACCGTCACCGCCCAAATAAATACTTCCACTGTATGCCCGAAACGCAAAACGCATGATTGAATGATAAAGCTCACGCTCCATCCGAATATCATAAGCCCGGCCATGATGCCAACGACTGGCCATCCCAACGCACTGATCTGAAAACCATAAAATAACTTTGCCAGGATCAGAAGAAATGCGCTACCGATGACAAGCTTGATGAAGGCCACTATGAGTACTCCCGCCAAATACTCGGTAAGAGTAAGCGGGGTAGAAAATATATTCGGAAGATTTCTATTCCAGAGCTCCTCTACCATCGAACGGGATATATCGCGGCTTGCGCGGTCAAAAAAAGACCAAAATATCGTACCGGCAAGAAACAATAAAACAAAATTAACGGATCCATTTGACAGTTTTGATAGGTACGTGCTCAATAGCCCCCAGACAAACAAATTAAATGCCGGCCACCAAAACACGTCAAAAAGACGGAACATATCCCGCTTGGTGTCAAACCAAAACTTAATGACTATGGCCCATACGCGCATCAGGTTCATAGATTCCTCCGGGACTCGGCGATGAAATAATCTTCAAGCGTCGGTTTATCAATCGTAATTTGCCGGTACTCCACTCCTTTTTCCGCTAGCCCTGACAAGAGATAGGCGATATCATCTTCATCCACATCAATCGTCACAAACCTCCCGTTTGCACGAACGGGAAACCCTGCCCGCTTGGCAAAGGCTATGGTTCGTTTCTGACCGTCGGTCATCATGAGTTGTACTCGCGCCTTGCGGACGGCTTGCGCCAGACCCTCCGGCGTATCTTCGGCCACAATCTTTCCGTGATTAATAAACAATACCCGGTCGCATATTTCCTCTACTTCCGCCATGTTATGGGAGGTAATGATGATACTGACCCCGCGATTTTTCGCATCGAGAATATGCTTCCTCACGGTCACGGATATGTCCGGATCCAGACTTGCTGTGGGCTCATCAAGGAGCAAAATTTCCGGAGAACTTAAAAATGCTTTACACATCTGCGCACGGGTTTTTTGTCCCGCTGAAAGCTTTTGATACTCCATCCCAAGAAGCGACGCTATCCCCATAGATGCAGCCCACGTTCTGATGACTTCCTTCGGTTTCTTTACCTGATAGAGCATTGCCATGATGAGTAAATTTTCCATGATGGTCATTCTGGGTACCATATCCATATACGCGGATGCAAAATTAACCCGTTGTAATATCTTTTCCCGATCATCCCTGTACCGCATGCCAAACATCGTCAAGTCGCCGGACGTGGGAGTAATAAGGTCAAGAAGCATAAAGAGCGTTGTGGTCTTACCGGCACCATTAGGTCCTAAAATGCCCAACACCTCCCCCTCCTCCAAGGTAAAGGAGATATGATCAACAGCGGTAAACTCGCCTCGATTCGATCGAGTCGAAGCGGGCTCGCCAAAGGTCTTCGTCAGACCCTGTGCGGATAGCACGATCTTATTCATAAATATGACTCCAAAGGGCCTGTCCATAAATAGCTTCTTAGATATTTATGGATACAGCCCTTTGTGCCGCATCATCAAGTGAAAAAGGATTTATATTAATCCCGGATGCGGCCTTACAAGTGTACCTAAACGGGAGATCTCCTGGTCGCAGCAGACAAAGAGGATTCTAGCGAGGTAAAGACACTATACCACAATTATTTCTGCGTGTAAATCGTGGTGTACGGCGCTATTACCAGCTACTGCTGGATCCTCCGCCGCCGGAACTGCCGCCGGAGAAACCGCCAAATGATCCGGAAGATCCACCACTTCCACCGCTCCAGAATCCCCCGCCGGTATGAAAGAATCCATTTTTTCCACCGGATTTTTTGGTGACCTCATAATTTCTGGAGAGAATAGCATCCAATAGAAGCCCGACCAATGATAAAAATATCGCCAGTACCACGCTCATACTCACGCTTCCCAACCATGAACCAAAACCCACACCGGCAATCGCTCCAGCTGCCCCACCTAACCAGACGGTTTTACTTCTCGCCATAAAAGAACACAGATAGATAAAAAGAAAAATCATCATCCAAAAGGGAATGGGAAATTGCTCTGCTGTCGGGGTTGGTTTATTTGCTTCTCCTGCGGATCCGGAAAGCTCTTTTTCTATGGATGCTAACGCGTTGCTGACTCCTAGGCCATACTTGCCTTCACGAAACGCCGGCGTCACATCATTTCTCAATATCTCTCCAGCATCCCCATCCGTAAGATACGGCTCTAACCCGTATCCCACTTCGATGCGCATTTTGCGGTCGTCAATTGCGGCCAAAAATAATACACCATTATCTTTCCCTTTTTTCCCAATCTTCCACTCCTCGAAAAGACGTACTGCCTTCTCTTCTACGGTGTCTCCCTCAAGCGAACGGATTAGCGCTACGGCGATTTCATTGCCCGAAGACTCCTGGTAGGACACAAGGGTTTGTTCAATCGACTGCTTTTCCTCAATACGTAACACTCCCGCAAAATCGTTGATATGACCTGTGGGAGCGGGAATGCCGGTTGCGGCAAATATACGCACCGCAAAAGCTAGAGAGGCGATCACTACAAAAAGACGTGACATACGGTGGGATTAAAATTGAACTTTTGGAGCTGACTCACTTCCCTCGGCAGATTCAAAGTACGCCCTCCGGGTAAATCCGAATATGCCCGCGAGCATATTGCCGGGGATAATGGAAAGTGATGTGTTGTAACTTTGAACAAGTTCATTGTAACGCCTGCGTTCTACAGCGACTCTGTTTTCCGTGCCACTAAGCTCATCCATCAGGCGCGAGACCGCCACATCGCTTTTGATCTCCGGATAATTTTCCATGATGACCAAAAGTCTGCCTAACGCAGATTCCATTTGACTTGCTGCTGCTGCTTTTTGATCCACTGAAGATGCGCCACTGTATCGGGTACGCGCTTCGGCGATATCACCGAATACTTTCTGTTCCTGTTTCTGCAAACCCTTGACGGACTCGACGAGATTGGGAATAAGATCAAACCGGCGCTGGTACTGCACCTCCACCTGCTTCCATTGTCCGTCAATGGCATTGCTTTGTGTCGCAAATCCGTTGTAACTGCCCACAAGCCATGCTCCAAGAAGAAGAACAACGCCGACAATCGCAAGAGCTATTTTATTCATATTCAATAATCTACTATACCACATCCTGTCTCGTCTGTATGCTGCATTACTAAACCTTAAAATATGCAAATACTTCTGCCATAGCCTCAAGTCCCCGAGCGAGATTTCTCATGGTCTGTTCGGAGCTGTCCACAGTAGAACGTTTTTTGCGCAAATGAAGCTTGGATACGAGATACCGGAGCTTAAACAACTCAAACTTTTCCTTCCAATCGCCCAATTTCCTCACTTCTTCATACCCACGAACAAACCAGCTCATCCGGGGCTCGCCAAAAAACAAACTGTACGCCGCAAGCTCCATGATGGGATCGCCGCCCACGCATTCATCCCAATCCATCATCGCAGTAATTTCTTTGCCGTCTGTAAGGATGTTCCAATCAGCAATGTCGTTGTGAATGACGACAGGATTATTGATCGTAAGAAGATCTTCGTGTTTCGCAAACACCGCCTCGATAATTTTTCTTTGCCTCGGGGTAATCGTCTCTGAATCCTGAAGGTACCCGAGATCTTCTTCTAGTCCTGCTCTCACATGTTCTGATAAATTGTTGTACTGGCCCACTAATCGTCCTTCATTTTTTGCAATGTCGTTTCGGAAAAAACCAAATCCCTTGGGCGTCATCGTGTGAATGCGTGCGGCATAGCGGCCGGTTTGGATCACTAACTGTTCTTCTAAATCCGAAGATAATGGCCAAAAATCCTGCATGGGTTTCCCCGACTCGCGCGTCATGATCATATAGTCAAACGGCACACGTTTGCGCGTATCATCAACCACGAGGCATGTATACGTCGGGACACCCGCGGCGCGGGCAAGATTGGTCGCCACAGACTCCACCCAAAAGTACCCGTTTTTCACTTCCGGCGGATGCATCCGAATGACGATCTCCCTGCCGCTTTTTAGGATAACCGGAACGACCGTATTGATGAGTCCTCGTGCGATGAATGGCTCGACGCGAGCAACCTCTGTATCAACGCCAGAAAAACCCGCACGAATCATGCCAAATACGACTGCTCTTCGCAGTAAACGCTCGTCAAACCGTTCATGACGGGTGAGGAAGATCTCTTTATCCTGCTGAGCGGAAATGCGCCTGTTCACCTGCCAGTAGAACATGTTGGACCGGTCAGAAAGATCGAGTATTTGAGAAGTCATATCATTGTTTTGGGAATATTCGCCGCCATGTATGTCGAATATTCATGCGAAGCCGCATAAAAGGAGTGATATGACCGCCTTCCAAGGGAATTCGAATCTCGAGATAAAATCGCTGAAGATGGTGGAGGAGGCACAGAAATAGTTCATCTTTCCCTTTTGTTTTTCCGCGACAAATGTGATGATGTGCGCCTATGGCAACCGTCTGAATCGGCACGGTAAGTGTAATGTTTGTCATGTCATCCCGGTCCAGAGCGCCATCTTCTTTATCCTTCGCTTCCACCTGCATCGCAGCATAACGCGCTTCCAGCTTATCCTCGCTGTACTGGGTGTATCGCATAGCGATCAACTTGTCCCAGAGATCCAAATACTGCTTCTCGATCCCGTACCCGCGGAGTGTCTCCCGATGAGCATTGGGAATTTCTTCCCGAACCAGAGAAAAAAACTCTCCCATTTCTTCAACGGTCCGAAGATCTTTTGCATCAAGCGTGAGCATGATAAGCGTGATAGTCGCAACTACAAGTTCATTAAATACCCTATCTTGTTCGACTTTTTCCAGGCTTTCAAACCCCAACAGTTTTCTGTATGTATTGTCTTGATAGATCCGAAATGCAAAGCTGCTTGCGGCCTGATCAAAAGAAGCTGCGAGAATCTTTGCCGTTTTTGCAGGTGGCAACGGCCGGTTGGACCCTCGAATTTTCATTCTTTTCATTTCTTCATCTAAATCCATAGGTGTTATCTTTTTTTTCGGTTTTCCCGCCATATGTTGTGAACAGTAATATCAAATATTAGCATATAACTACTTCCCCAACCTCATTTTTTCAGTAAATACTTGTACGTTATACGTTGCGACCGCAACTTGCAACATACATGTCTCGATAAAAAAATCTTCTCTAGCTGGTTGCTTTTCGTAAATTCCGTACCGCTCGCCGAGCATTCATCGCCGGCCAATCGGCTGACAATAATTCTTTAGGCAAACACGGGTCAGACAAAAGCGCTTCGATATATCGTTGTCGAACCTTCCTCTCCCTCTGTGTCACATTCGCCTCTTTTGCCTCTGTATGTTGTAAGTGGCGACCGCTACTTGCAACATACATGTCTGTCAGTTGCGTCGCTTCTTCAATAATTTCTCGGTACGCTTCCTCAAGAGCATCGAGGTTCCAAATTTTTCTAACCAACAGCGCCTGATCCCCTGCAAGAATAGCTGATACTTCAAGCACAAACGCTGTGTCTCCCAAATCCTGGCTTTCTAAATATTCCCGTAGGTCAATACTCACATCGTGAGGCGTAATCCAAACCGACTCTTGAAGCATCCCCAACCCGAGTTGCCGTAACTTATCCCGCAAGAGTTCTCTTGTACTTTTATCAATTTCGACAATATCAAAAATCACCAAGCGCCACCGTTTGTCCCACGGCATATTGGCAAGACGCAATAAGGGAAAAACTCTGGTCATCCTCTCTTTTCCTTCAGACGTCAAACGAAGATATATCTCGTCTCCCTTGATCACTTTTTCGATATCACCCGTCTTAAGTTGTCGTCCGACCACGCGGGAAAAGTTATGGCGACGATATCGTGTCGGTACCCACCCATAGAGGCTATGACAGCCGCGAGCCATCACCCCAAATGGATCCTTCACTTCCTCAAATACATCCAGAGCGCCAGCAATCCCTAACAACAGCACGTCGCCTGGTCTCAAAAGTTTTTTCATACAGTCAAAAAAGTCACTCCCCGCTCGCTTATATGTATGTTATAAGTTGCGACCGCGTCTTGCAACATACAGGTTTTTCAATGAAAACAAAGGGAGTTTCACAAATCAGGGAGAAAGATTGACTGTGTTTCAGTTATTCAAGTCGTAAATAACTCTATCTAATAACTCCTACTTTCGCTCCGCGCGGGTGCGGTCAAGCTTCGTGAGGTATTTTTTCCGAAGCCTCAAGTTAAGTGGGGTGATTTCCAGAAGTTCATCCTCTTCCAAAAAATCCAAACACTGTTCCAAGGAGAGCACGACGGGTGGATCCAGCTGTATGGCGATATCGGCGTTCGCTGAATGGATGTTGGTGAGTTTTTTAAACTTACACACATTAATATCAATATCTTCCTGACGGTTATTGAGCCCTATGATCATACCCTCATACACCGGCACTCCGGGACCGATGAGCGCTTTCCCCCGGTCCTGCACCGTCGTGAGCGCGTACCCAGATGATTTGCCGGTTTCAAACGCAACGAGCACCCCGTTTCGAAGCTTGGGCACCCGAGGCATCTCGGGAAAATAGCCAATGATCCGTGTCGAAAAAATTCCGTTTCCCCGCGTTTTGGTCAGGATATCGCCGCGAAACCCTAAGAGATTTCTACTTGACACTTTATACACCATCCGGGTCGTCCCCCGATCATCCGTATGGGTATCCAAAAGCTCGGCCTTGCGTCTTCCTAAATCTTCGGTCACCACGCCGACGAAGGATGAATCAATATCAATCGTTATTTCTTCAAATGGCTCGGATACGACTCCGTCAATCGTTTTGAGAATGACTTCCGGCTTACCGACTTGCATTTCATACCCTTCACGCCGGAGCGTTTCTAAAAGTATTGCCAAATGGAGTTCACCGCGGCCAGCTACAACGAAACTACTTCCACCACCATTTTCTTCGATGATGAGTCCGATATTCGTCTGTTTTTCGCGCATGAGCCTCTCTCCAATTTGACGCGCGGTACAAAATTTCCCCTCCCGACCGGCAAACGGGGAGGTGTTGGCGGAAAGCGTGATCTTGAGTGTCGGGGGCTCCAAATGAATAGCCGGATAGCCGGTCGGATCAGAGGGATCGGCGATCGTGTTGCCAATTGCTGCCTCCGAAACGCCGGTCATGGCAATAATGTCGCCGGAATCTCCACTCGTTACAGGAGCTCTGGCCAGTCCCACACTCGTAAATACCTCATCGATACGAAAAGTTCCAAGTTTTTCATTCTCGTTGAGAAGTACGATCGACTGACCGGGTCTCACAGTACCTTGACTCACTTTTCCGATAGCAAATGTTCCTTTGTGCGCATCAAAATCCAACGTCGATACCAACATTTTAAACGGCATATCCGTGTGGACTTCCGGCACCGGAATGTTTTTTACAATTGCGTCAAACAACGGCTCGAGTGATCCGGGGGCCTCCATATCCGCGGGGTACGTGGCCCACGCCTTCCCTTGCCGCCCAACGGCATACACGACCGGAAACGCCAAATGATCTTCATGGTGCGCTAAATGAAGAAACAGACTTTCTATTTCACGAAGAACTGCATCCGGACGAGCGTCCTTGCGGTCAATCTTATTAATAACGACGATAACTTTTAAATTGAGTTCCATCGCTTTTTGCAGCACAAATTGTGTCTGCGGCAAAGGGCCTTCGGCTGCGTCAACGACCAGAAGCGCTCCGTCGGCCATATTGATGACACGCTCGACTTCGCCCCCGAAATCCGCGTGTCCCGGAGTGTCAATGATATTGATCTTCGTCCCGTGGTACATAACTGCGGTGTTTTTGGCGAGTATCGTAATCCCTTTTTCCCGCTCCAGGTCATTGGCGTCCAAAATAGTGGTTTGCCCCATCTCTGCCTGGTTGTCGCGGAATGTATGGGTCTGTTTGAGCATCCCGTCTACGAGGGTCGTTTTTCCATGATCGACATGGGCGATGATAGCGACGTTTCTGATATCCATAAAAAAATACGCCCGCATGCCGGACTAAGCGCATTGCGGGTCGCGTTCTGACTATATATATATTATACTACATCGAGTCATTTTACGCTCATCACCATGCCAATACTGCTTTTCTATAGTTTAATTGCGGGTCTTTTTTCGCTTGCGGGCGGCGCATTACTTTTGGTTCTGGGTACGAGAATACGGCAGGCCATCACTACATCACTTCTCTCTTTTGCCGCGGGAGCCTTTATAGCAACCAGCCTCACGGACCTTATTCCCGAAGCTATCGAACAAGCCGATGATCCGCATCCTATCCTCATGGCAGTCATGGTCGGGCTCGTAGCATTTTTTATCCTCGAACGTTTCCTTATGCGTTATGGATCCCGCAGCGATAGACACGAACATGCCGATCACACGGAAACGCTTCCGACGCTTCTCATCCTGGGAGACACCATCCACAACTTTCTGGACGGAGTCGTCATTGCAATAGCCTTTGTCGCTAACCCCGCGTTAGGACTGACCACTACGCTTGCCATCGCAGCACACGAATTACCACAGGAAATCGGCGACTTCAGCGTGCTTCTCAATCACGGATGGTCACGCATGAAAGTCCTTCTGGTCAATGTACTCCAATCTCTGGCCACGATTCCGGGAGTCATTGTCGGATTTACGGCGGGCAATGTATTTACCCCGCACCTTCCGAGCTTTTTGGGGGTTGCCGGTGGTATATTTCTCTATCTGGGAGCCTCTGACCTCATCCCCGAACTGCATCACCGCGCCGGACACAAGCACGTCCTGCGGGTCGTCGTGCCGTTTATCGCAAGCATCTTCCTCGTCACCATCCTCGTGCGGCTCACGCATGGGGGGTAATAATTTACTGCAAAGATACAAGTATTCTATCCACCAATACAGTGGTCTTCACATTATCTTCAGCGGAAGTCATCGGTTGTTTATGTTCTAATAAACACCGCAGAAAATGCTCAAGTTCATACACGTACCCATTCATATAAAGCGCCTGCAACCCGCCGGAGCCGCTGGTATCTATGGAAGTGGAGACTTCCGTTTTCTCATTCAACTGCTGCCAGCCGGGCGACGGATTAACCGGTTCGTAGGAAGACCGTACCACAAGTTTGGAAATATTTTCGACTTTGAGAAATCCGTGCGTTCCCGTAATGGTCATCTCCTCGAAGTGTCTTCCCCATGACGGAAGTCCGGCAAAATAGAAAAGCCCGTTCTTCCCGCTCACAAAACGAAAGTTGCACGTTAAACTCACTCCCTGATCGGTATTGGCGGCAAAACTTTGCACCTCGGATACCTCGCCCATGTAATAACGAAGCAAATCTATCGTATGGATCGCGCCATACCGGAGGTACGCCTCGATATCCGTCCCAAAATTCCGAACCCCGAACATCCCGTGCATAGTGAGAATATCCCCAAAGTCTTTTTTGCTTTCCATGCGCTCGTGCATAATTTTATATGACGGCGCAAACCGTTTCATGTATCCCACCATCACGGTTTTACCCGTTTTTTTAGAAACGTCGGCGACATCTCTCGCCTCCTTTTCGTTCCATCCAAGCGGCTTTTCGACAAATACCGGGACTCCCGCCAAAAGACAATTCTTCACGATCCCCGCATGCCGGTCTCCGGTTGTGACGATCACTACTGCATCAAGTTTTTCCTTCTCGAGCATCGTCCGGTAGTCATCATGAGAGGATTGGGCATGAAATCGCCGAGCTGCCGCCTCTGCGCTTTCCTTGTGCTGCGTCGCGATACTTTGGATGCGCGCGCCAAGAAGTTCCAGAGATGGGTACATGTTTGCCGTCGCATGCCGTCCGGCGCCGATACATCCCAATCGAAGATCACTTACATTTTTATTCATAAGATCTATCTAAAATATCACATACGCTCATTATGATACATGTATATTACTATCACAATGATACGGTTATTTAACTGTGAATGAGTATTCATCCGACCAGATATTTTTTCCGCTAATGAAGGCAAGCGCACGGAAATAATATACGCCGGGATCCGTAATGCTCGCATTTCCGATGAACCGGAGCGGGACGGCGATGCTACCACTGGTGAAATCCTGCGTGAGGATCGCATACGGCGTCTGAGGGAGATCGACTGTTGCCTCGAGCTTTCCGGGTTTGGATGTTTTTCCTCCGGCGATAGCCGTAAATCCAATAGTGGCCGCCGGACCGTATATATCCCACGTAAACGCTGCGTTTTCTCCCAAGGTGACGACGGTTGGAAAATTCGATACTTTTATATCGTGCTTTAGTTTTGATGTTACGGCAAAATTCCGCTCGCTGCTCCAGTAATGCTTTTCTCCGATGCGGGCATACCCCCGGTAAAAGTATGTACCCGCGGTACTCATGGGCATACTTCCTACAAACCGCAGCGGCACACCATATGTCCCATCCATAAAATCCTGAAGCGCACGGGTATACTGTGTCTGTTCGGGAGAGGCTTGGGTCACGAGTACTCCCGGATCGCTTGTCGTGCCATAATACACGGTCGTCGTGCGGATGGTCGTTGGTGGAGCATCCACGTGCCAGGTAAATGATGCGATGTCCCCTTCAATGATATCTCCCGGTCCATCAATCACGGTAACCAGAGGCATCTGTATAGATGGTGTAGGGGATGAAAATAGTGGACTGGGTGTCGGAGATTGCGTCGTCTTTTCGGTGGAAATATTGAGCGCATCAAAGTGTGTTTGATCGGAAACAGCTGTACTTCCAAGCACCTTGGGAGCATCCGGTGGTGATGCTGGACGGGCATACTTCCATCCGACGATCCCCACGGAAACAATCACCATACCGGAAAACAAAACAAAGAGGCGGTTCATGTCTTGGGTTGTGTCTGCCTGCCTTTAATTTTTTCGAGCGAATACATGATCCGGTCATGGAGATTAATATTTTTCACTCTGGCAAACCGGAGGATGGCAACGAGGATATCTCCTAATTCCTGCTGGTATGTTTCGTCGCGCTGGGCCGCAAGATTGGTCTTTTTTCGTCCGTGTTCTGCGAGGTATGCCCGGGCCATCTCCCCGATTTCCTCGACAAGTGTCAGGATGAGGATCGATCCAAACTCTTTGGAGTCGCGCGATCCCTTATCCACATCGCTTAAAATGTTGAAGTATTCCCGGAAGGGCGATTTTTGGTACGTGGGTTTATGCGGCGTGATCATTTCTAGGAGAAAGTATACCACTATTACGTAATCGTATTACCTTCTCCACCATCCGAAGAAACTCTGGCCGGGCATTATAATCTGCCGCATCCTCAAGCCGGATCCAGGCCAAATCGTTTGATTCCTGACTGACCGTCAGCGGTTCCTGTGCGTTGGCTGTAAACAAAAAACGCACATCGTAATGGGTGTGCTCGGGGCTTGTACCATGGACCGGAATCGTGTGGACATCGATATCAAATATGGTATTCCCCAAAATCGAATACCGGATATCTTCAAGTCCCGACTCTTCCCGCGCCTCCCTCATAGCCGTTTCCGATACGATCGGGTGATCGTCGCTGTGTCCGCCAAACTGAAGCCACATGCTCATCTTTTTGTGATGCGTGAGGAGTGTATATGCATAGTCACGGTCAACGACAAACGCGGAACCGGTGACATGCCCGGGCAACACAGAGTGACCAAAACAATCCGGGTGGGTAAGAACAAAGTCTTTGACTTTTTGTAACGATTCGTTTTCCTGGTTATCGTAAGACACAAACGATGCGAGAAGATCGAGGAGGGATTGTCTCGGATCCATAGAGAGAGTATATCCTAATAGACTATAATCAGTCCTATGCGAGAAACAGCTCATCCTATTTCCATGCTTTTTGTGTGTCTGGCTGACGCCAAGCTTGCCCAGTCGGAGATAGAAAAAGATATTACCGAACTTTGGAATCTCGCCTCCGCATTGGGGGGAGCAACAGTCGTCGACATCATCCTTCAAAAAGGAGTGCCGCAACGGCCGCTCTACATCGGTCCCGGAAAAGCGCAGGAGGTGGCGAGCTACATTAAAAACCATTCAGTCGATGTCATCGTTGTGGGTGGCATGCTCACCCCGAACCAAAAATTTAATCTGACGAAAATGTACTGGGACACGAATCCCACCATAGAAGTGTGGGACCGGATGGATCTCATCCTCTCAATTTTTTCCCGCCACGCACGCACCACGGAGGCCAAACTCCAGATCGAAATGGCGCGTATGCGCCATATGGGACCGAGTATATTCGGCATGGGCATGATCCTCTCGCGCCAAGCCGGAGGCATCGGGACACGAGGGATAGGAGAAACCAATACCGAACTCATGAAACGGCACTGGAAGCACGAAATGAAACGCGTGACGGATGAGCTTGGTAAGCTGCGGGGTGTCCGGGAAAGACAAATCGAACACCGGAGAAACGCCGGATTATCGACCGTTTCCCTGGTGGGATACACCAACGCGGGCAAGACGTCTCTCTTTAACGCCCTTACTCACAAAAAAAACCTCGTAGAAAACGTGTTATTTGCGACCCTTGATAGCGCTGTTGGAGAAATTTATATTCAGGAATTAGGCAAATCCGTTGTCATATCCGATACCATCGGATTTATTAAAGATCTTCCGCCGGAACTTATCGAGGCGTTCACATCGACGCTTCTTGAATCCATAAGCGCTGATGTGGTCCTTCATATCATCGATGCATCCGATCCTGACATATTTGGAAAAATCGATGTAGTTGAGGATATCCTCCATCAGCTTGAGATTCCCGAGGAAAAAGTTGTGCTGGTGTTTAATAAAATTGACGCAGTCCCCAATCTCGATCGCGAAAAAATCATGACACGGACCGTCCCCTACCCCCACGTATTTCTCTCAGCCGCCACCCGGGATGGGATAGACGCGCTTCTGGCGCTTCTTCTTCCGAGATTAACGAAGGAGGGTTAGAGCTTCTAGCGCAGATAGAGCATCAACAAACTTACGGCGCTCAGGATGGTCCAAAAAATAGCGGGGAGGGCGCCAATCATTGCCATTTTTTTATTAAGACGGAATAGGAGTTGTGAATTTTTGATAAACGATCCATAAAAAAGAATGGGCAACAGAAAAAGAAGGTTAAATGATATGTGACCCGGCGGTTCAAATAAACTATAGAGAAGTGTGCCGACCAGTCCCACCGCGTACCATCCCAAAAAGTTCCGGATGGGAATACCAAAATACGCACTTCCCTTTTCCCATGTCCAGTGTTTTTTAATATTCACGGCGACGGGGTCCAGAATTAAATCCAGAGACACAAGTATCAGCGGTGTGCCGAATATCACGGCATAATACGGCAAGCCAAACGCAGTAACGATAAGTATCGCGAGGCAAAAAGAAAGATATTTAAGTATCACCCACGCGAGAGCAATTTCCAACGGATACACGCCCAAGAATAGTATACGGGAAGAAAAAAACCAGTGGTTAGTATTGTATTTGTATTTGGCCCCGAATATCCCGACCGGCGTTTTGAGACTCACGAGTTCCGCAATAGTGCTGACGATATACGTTATGAGGAGTAGGTAGAGGATTCCGGGTCCAAATAGGTAGGTTCCATGGATAATAACGGCGACTATTGCCAGTAGCGCAAACGAGACGAACGATCCGGAAAACTGGAGGACGAGGATGGGCAAAAGCGAGATGATGACAATAATGATGGCGTTTGCGTCCAACATGACAAAACGTATGATACCAGATTCGGGAGTCTTGTCTTATGCCGTGGGGCGTTCACCCTCCGCGTTTTTTGCTCTGAAATTCAAAGAAATTTGAGGTCAAATATATTTGAGCTCCCTGTTCCAAGTTTTGCTCTGACCAATGCTTTGAAATCAGTTATCAAGGTTTTTCAGTACCCTGTTTGAGCCGAACAAGCAAGACAGAGATTGAACGAAATTTCGCTTCTAACCACTTCAATGGTTTAATGTTTAATATGTGTTTAAATAATTTAGAAAATATTGAAAATCTATATTCATTCAAGTTAGATTTTATATTTTGAATCACTAAAATATCTACCAACAACATTTTCTTCACTGCATTTGCATTCTTTATTACCGTTTTTTTATTCTCTTGAGCATCACCGTTACCGTTCCTTATGTTGTTAAGTAATTCGTTATCTACTTCCAAGATTCTATTAAGCAGAATTCTAATATTTCTATAAGCATCATCGTTATCTATTGGTCTTTGGTATAAAAAGTCTTCAATTGCTCTTGTTTTATAGCTTGCATAAGTAATTTTATTAGATTTGAGATACTCATCTTTTTTCTCAATAAGCTCATTAGCTAACCATGTATCAAACTCTAAATCACCAAGAAGATTATTAATCATTCTAATTTTTTCATTTAGATTGATGCTATTTCTTAAACGACTCTCGATGAATAGAAATACGAGAAAAGTAGCAATGAAACCACCAATAATATTGGCAATAAACTGTCCATTTAACAAATCCCAAATCAGATGAGGAATTTTGGTGAGATTAAGATACATTCAGCTCCCCCGACAGGACTCGAACCTGTAACCTGCCGATTAACAGTCGGACGCTCTACCGTTGAGCTACAGGGGAATGATATTTCTTCCCCTGTCTACTCTACCAACAGGAAGCCGTCCACCGACTGGCGGACTACAGGGGAATTAGTTTTTTAATGAACTGTCTACCTTGATAACTTTTTAATTGTTTTTCTCTTATCAGAGCACTCGTTTTGTCTGCACAATCCTCGCGATATATTAATTCCCACATTCCTTTTGCTTTTGCAGTAAAGTGGTTGCCACGTTTTTGATTGTGTTCAAAGATTCTTCTTTTTAGATTATTTGTTTGACCAATATAAATTTTCCCAGCCTCCTGATTATAAAGTGCATAAATAGTCCACATAGCCTTATTCTACAGGAAGCCGTCCGCCGACTGGCGGACTACAGGGGAATGTAAAGGAACTATTTATTATACCATGGCTTTTGGAGAATACCACCAATCCATCCCATAAATTCACCCATATCACGGGGGTGTGTAATGGTCTACCCACGGAGCAAATTATCCTAATAATTTCTTCTGATATAATCATTTCATGAGAAAAACTCATACAACACCCTATCCAGAATTAGATGTAGTTCTTGAAAGCCATGCAGAAAAAATACAACAAGCGCTTGGCGATAATATTATTGGATTTTACTCGCAGGGCTCCTTGGCTATTGGAGATTTTGATTTAACTTCAGATGTAGATTTTGTTGTCATTACGAAAGAGGATCTAAAGGAAGATCAGGTTCATGCTGTGCAAAAAGTGCACACGCAAACATGTTCGCAAGATAGTAGATGGGTGAAGCATCTGGAATATTCATTTTTCCCACTGCAATTATTCAGAACGCATTCGTCTCCCTATACAGACGGAAGCGCTGATACATCTGAAGAAAGGAAGCTTTGGTACTTTGATAATGGAAGTCCAGTTATTGAAAAATCAGATCATGATAATACCCTCGTGACCCGATGGACAGTAAGAAAGAAAGGTAAAGCGGTAATGGGACCAGACCCAAAGATATTATTGAGTCCTATTCATCCAGATGATTTGCGAAGAGAGATAAGAGGAACGCTCATTGGATGGGGATCCGAAGTGGTTAAAAATCCGGATCCATTTAAAAATAGATTTTATCAAGCTTATTTTGTGCTAAATTACTGTCGCGTATTGCAGGATTTAGAAGAGGGTAGAATCACCTCTAAGCTTGAAGGAGTTAATTGGGCAAAGCAACATGTAGACCCTACATGGATACCGCTTATTGATTATTGCTGGAAGGAAAGACAAGACCCAGACATTTCTATTGGGCAACCGGCGGATTCGGAAATTTATGATCAAGTTATAGATTTTGTTCAATATGCTATTGATAAAGGAATGAACTTTCAAATAGGTATAAAATAGGTCCGAACACCGTCGATGGTGCGGAGCCAGTTGGCACTTCATACGCCAAATGATAAATTAGATTGGAGGTGAAAATTATGGAAGAGACAAAAAAATGCCCAACATGTGATATTCAAATGGAAATGGGGAGAATGTTAAACAATGCTATGGTGTGGACAGGAAGCACGTCATTTAAGGATAGTAAAGAATTCTATGATACATGTGTAAAGGGGTGTGAGGCACACCCAGCATACGGTGTAGCGGCTTATAGGTGTCCTACGTGTAATATCATTGAACTTTATACTGTTGAGAATGAAAAAGCATAAATAGAGCAGTAGTAGGTCCAAACACCGTCCATTGCGCCGAACAAATGCCTTTTGTTTCAAGATTTTTCCAACGACTCTATACCCAGAGAGGATTCGGGTTCATTAATGCAGTCTATAATTCCTGCTTCTTTTGCATTACTTTTTTTCTAATGAGATAATCAATACATGCTAAAGAGCATCATTCGGATTGCAATACTTGCAGCCATCGGCGGAACTATCATTGTTTTGCTTGTAGTGGGGTTTGTACGCACCGATGGATTTACAAATTTTAGCAAAATTAAGGACGGTTTATCTTTTAATGAAGCATTTGTTCCAGGGGAAGTCCTTATAACGTTGCACCCGTATATCGATGTGACGGCGCTTGATGAATATCTCTTCAAATATCCTGAACTTAACAGAGATAGAAAACGAGGCAAAACTCTTTATCTTCCTTCTTTCGGAACATTGAGTTTGAAGGGATATAAACAGCTGACGCAAAAAGTTATTACGTTAAAGGATGAAGCAAAAAACGATTCTGATCTCCTCGTTGCTCAAGAGAAGCTCCGGAGTATATATGAACTCTTAAAAAGTAATCCTTTTTTAACCAATTCAAATATCTGGGATACGTTTTATAAAAATACGAAGCCGGAAGAAAGTAATTTTTCGGTTATTCACTATTTTTTCAAGCCAGGAATATCCCAGGCTGACCGTGATAATTTCTTTCGCTCATATCCCGAACTTGAAATCGTTGATGACAGGCAAGAATCACAAACGTTTACCGTCTTTGTTCCGAAAGGAAAAGAACAGTATTGGGTGCAACAGTTTTCCAAACAGCCGTTTGTGAAGGTAGCTTGGTTAAACAATATAATAAAATTAAATAAAGCTGGTAGCGAGATTCATCAGATGCTTGAAGAATAAAAGGATTCGAAATCCATTCCATTTTTTCAAATAGTAATTTAGACCGTGCTGACATGAAAAATTTCCATTAAAGAGCTAACCTATATAGTAACTGATATCACTTTAAAACTAATTTTTACAAAGCCATTTTTCTGTCCGTGTGCAATCCCATTGAGGGAGCATAAACATTCTATCTACAAATTTCTTCAATCTTACTGTATCGAATATAATGACGTCATGAAACAATTCCGGTTCAGTCCCATAAAAAACAAGGCACAATTCTTTGGGGCTATAGCGTATATCCATTTCGCCTGCCATAAGCTCTGTAAGCAGACTATGGGGAACTATCTGCCCGTCGCCGGAAATATCGGTGTGTTTTGCCACTTCGATGATGAATATACGTATCTCAAAAAGCTCCAATCGGAGCTCGCGGATTTATCTCAAAGTGTATACGGCAAATACTTCAAACTTCACAAGCCCTTCGTTGTCCCCGAGAAAGGTGATGTTCCGGAGACTACATACAGCTACCTCTATATCCGCAAACCTAACCCAAACAAAGATCAGGTGGGTGATGTAGATTTTTATCTGGAACCTGAAAAATACGCAGTGCTCAAACAGGCGCTGTTAAACGGAAAAGTCATCAAAGGGGCACGGATTCTCCCCAACCGCCCCGAGCTGGATTTCATCGAAATATACGATCCGGAAGTCGACGCGTGGGGCTATATCGGTAAAAAAATTTGGCAGTAAATATTCAAAATATTCTCATAGATATTGATGAAGGAAAAATCTAACATTATTGCCCTCTTTGGTGCAAGCGGCAGGACCGGTCAGGCGATACATGCTCAGGCACTCACCCGAGGCATAATCGTCAGGCCGTTTAACAAAAAAAATCCCTCCCCGCAAGATTTACGCAAGGCCATCAAAGGATCATACAGCGTCATCATTGTATTCGGACCCAGAGCGCCGTATACAGATGTTTTTTGCGCAGAAACAACGGAGAAAATTGTCACCGCGATGAAAAAAACAGGCGTTCGTCGCCTCATCTGCCAAACAGGTGCGATGATCGGAGATTATCCCAAAAACCGGTCATTTTTCTTCGAACTATTCAGTGGGAAATTCCGAAGCAGTAATCCCATCGGGTACAATGATCGGGTACAACAGGAAAAAATCGTCGCATCTTCATCGCTGGATTGGACGATCGTCAAGCCACCGCGGCTCACTGACACGACGGATAACACGACGGTTCAGGCAGGAGTCCATGTCAAGGTCGGACTTCTCTCATCCGTTTCCCGAAAAAGCTTGGCGCGATTTCTCCTTGACGAACTATTAACACCCCATCACATCCGCCAGGCAGTATTTGTGAAAAATTGAGCAGGAGAATATTATACGACTATGAATGGATCATTCCTAAAAGATACCTTTGGCTGGGGATTTCTCCTGTGGCTCGTGGGGTACATCCTCGGGATCCTTCTTTTTATGCTCGTGCCGCCTTCCATGATCGGATGGATCATCATGCCAGTGGGGACAATCATCACGGTATGGATTCTCCGAAAAAAGATCGAGGGGTCAACGTTTTACTATTATCTCCTGGTCGGGGGTGTATGGACGATGATAGCGATACTGTGCGACTATCTATTCCTCGTAAAGGTATTTAAACCCACCGACGGTTACTACAAGCTGGATGTCTATCTCTACTATCTGCTCACCTTTCTGCTTCCCCCGTTTATCGGTTGGAAAAAATTAAAATCAAAGTAAACCAAGGGTTAAAAACGGCATAACATTCACAACAATGAAATGGAGGCCCCTGTGGTACTATCTAATTTATGAATTGGTTCTTTCTCACGATTATCAGCGCCGTGGCCTACGCAGCTGCCGAAATCATCGGCAAATACATATCCGATAAAAAGTCAGAACCTGTCTTCATAGGCATCATTGCGGCCGGATTTACAGCAGCCGTCTCACTGTTGTTTGCCGTATGGGAATCCCCTGCCATCCCCACCAACATCTGGGCCATTACCGGTCTTGTGTCCTCCGGTGCCCTCGTCGCCGTGGGCGTCATGACGTATTACGAGGGACTCAAACATTCCGACGTATCAGAGTTTAGCCTTTTCAGCCGAAGCCGGATGCTCATCATCGTCATCGGCGGACTGGTGTTTTTCCAAGAACGCTTCACGTTTCTTCAGGCGGCCGGCGGGCTCCTTGTTCTCTGTGGTGTATTTTTTCTTTCCTGGGAAGGAAAAGGTATCCATTTTGGAAAAGGGGCAAAATTTGCATTGGCAACCGCCGTATTATTCGGACTCGGTGCCCTCATTGATAAAGCGGTCATCCCTTACTTTACCGCCATGATGTATACGTTTCTGATCTATCTTTTCACGGTGCTATTCATGATTCCGCTTGTTCTTGTGCGACTGAAAAAAGGCGCGCCACTACCAAAGCGTTCTACGGTTGGAATTCTAAGCATCGTGGGAATACTGTATGGCGCATCCGCCTACTGCATCTATGCGGCGTACCTTCAGAGCGGACCAGCGTCGCTTGTCACGCTCGTCAGTCAATTGGAAATACCTATCGCCGTCCTCTGGGGAATCTTTGTCATGAAAGAACAAAAAAAGATATTTCCAAAGCTCATGAGCATGGCCCTCCTCATCCTGGGCATTGTGTTATTGAAGTGATGATTCATCCTTCAATATATAGTATGTAGCTTTCCCTTTGCCTTTCCTTTTAATATATCCGAGGGAAAGCAGTCTCTTGAAATCTTTAGTTCTCGTCGCTTTGGCTCGGGTGACGAGCGCGGCATATCTTTTATCCGTGATAAAACCTTGTTCTTTCATGTGCTTTAGAAGTTTCCGGTCATGCTCTTGTAATTCTGTCCGTGGATCAATCCCTGCTTCCGCTAACAGCTTTTGAACACGGAGAAGTTCATCAATAATTCCCTCGGTAAAGTATTCTAGCCACACGGTGAAATCAATCTTGTTTTTTAACTCATAATAGTCTCCATACTCTCCCACAGTTTGGAAATATCGAGAGACGTTCTGATTATAATAATTTTCAAAACTAAATAGATTAAAGGTGTTCAGGCCCATTTGCGCTAACAATATTTTTGTTGCTAACCGTGTTGTCCGTCCATTACCATCCATAAATGGATGAATGATGACCATCTGTTTATGAAAAATTCCAGCTATAATTAACGGATCTATATGACCTTTATTTTGATGGATATATTGGACCAACTCTAACATCAACGGTTTCACATCTTGAACATCGGGAGGTAAAAATGCCACTTGATGCGTTTTGGGGTTGTTGACGACTACTGGTTTCTGCCGAAGGCTACCGGATTCAAACGCCGGCAGTAATCCGCTTGTGACTTGTTTTTGTATATGCAAAATGTACTCAAAAGACAGCAATGAAAATTGTTTACCCTGCTGCTTCTGTAATGTAATCAATGCTTGATTATAGTTTAAAACTTCCCGTTCGCTATCCCTGATGTGTTCTGGCTTGGACTTAAGAATCTTTTTCACTTCCGTCAAAGGCAACGGATTGCCCTCGATACTGGTTGAGGCATGCGTCGATAAACTTCGTGCCGACTTTTCAAGAGCTATCAATACCACAGAGGAGAATCGGCGATTATTGAGCTCTCCAATCAGCGTATTAATCCGTTTAATGTTTGCAAGCAGCTGATTGGTGATAGTGTAACGGGGTTGAAACATAGTAGTCGAATTATAGTCGAATTATAGTCGATTGGCAAGAGTATATAAACTTGATATGATCAAGGTATGACCAAACAAAATATCGCCCTTATCACGGGATCTTCAAGCGGCATCGGCGCAGGAATTGCCAAGGTGTTAGCTCGCCACGAATATCTGGTGATAATTACGTATAAGGATCATAAAAAATGGGGCGAAGATGTCGTTGCTGCCATCAAAAAAGAGAACGGCAAAGCAGTCCTCCGCGAGCTCGATGTCACGGATGAAGAAAGTGTGAAGGCGTGTTTTGATTTCGTCATGAAAGAATACGGCTACCTCAATGTCCTCGTCAATAATGCCGCTGTCGATGGCATAGCTCCCATAGAAACCTGTACGTTTGATAGGTGGAAAAACATTACGAGAACAAAAATCGATGGAAATTTCCTTTGTACCAAATACGCGCTCCCGCTTCTGAAAATCCCCGGCAAGGCTGACCTGATCGTCATCATGTCCAGCATGGGCGAGAGACCGGATTCTGATGATGTCCCTTACTGTGTAGGAACAGCGGGGACGATCGCCTTCGTCAAAGCTATGGCAAAGGGTCTGGCAAAATACGGCATCAGAACAAACGGCATTGGTCCGGGAGAAACAAAAACACATAACGGATACTGGGCTGAGGCAGGCCTTATGACCGATGACGCGTGGGATAAATTCGCAAAAGGCAATCCTCTCGGAAGAGTCACAACGCCTGAAGACGTCGGTGAGACAGCCCTTGCCATCATTGAAAACAAAACAGCTTTCTGGAACGGAAACTTCATCTACGTCAACGGCGGTGGCCACCTGTAATTCCTCCGCCCTACTAACCATGTGTGCAATCCTTGCCAGTTTCTAAAAACCCTCTCACACTATCAACGGAACAATCAAATAAATAACCACGCGGTAAAAATCGAAATAGTGAGGAACGAAAGCTGGGTGATGACGCGGGCTGACTGACTCCCAAAAAGCTCGCTTAAACGAACAACGAGAACAAATAGAAAAAAAACGGCAGCAAGAATCGAAATTGGTGGAAGCCATAATGCTCCCACCGCCCCCCCAGCTCCCCGTTTCATAAACCACTCAGCCATTCCTTGATTTTTAAGAACGATAAAATGAACGGCAATCGCAATAAACGCCAGGCGCGCGCCCCAGTACTGGAGCTTCCACCAAACTCTCGTCCCGATTGCCCGCTCCACGGCTGCGCCGGAGAGCAGAAGAAGGATAAACATGATCACTAAACCTGCAAGTCCCGAGTATGCCGAGACTGGTTGAGCAGTATAAAATCCCCACGGACCGCGGCGGGCAAGCGGAAACATGGAAAGGTACACGTGGGCCACTCCGGTAAAAAATGTAAGGACTCCCAGTTCTTTGCGGTATTTGAGAGCGTGATCAAACAGAGTAAAGAGTCGGGAAAGAGGTCCAAGCAGTAAAACAATCCCAAGGAGAAACAACGTACTCGTTGCTAGACTTTTGTTCAGCGTTGATAACCCTTCCACTCCATAGCGCACCGCGGCGTACCGGTATACCAGCCAAACCGTGATCGCAGTGACAACTAGCGCTACTGCGTATTGTCGAATGTTTTCCCCATTTGCCGATACCATCGGTTTCACCCGTTTCTTTGCCATACCGTATTTAGTATAAGCCCACAGAGAGAAACTGCAAGAAGCTGATATAATAAACTTATGAACATCGAGTGGTGTACGTTCTTAGGTAAAAAAGGAAAACGCGGCGTGATCACGCTTAAGCCGCTTGGGGTTGCAAGAAACGACGTGAAGAAACCCTCGCTTTCCGGATGGAGCGATCTCGTCACTGATATCGTCATCAGCAAAAAATACGAACGGGGACTTGATGGCATGGAGGACTATTCCCACATCATCGTCCTTTACTGGTTGGATCAGGAAAAAGAGTGCCACCTCAAGCACCACCCGCAAGGAAGAGCGGATATCCCCTACATCGGCATATTTGCCTGCCGCTGCCCCCAGCGGCCAAATCCCATCGGTATGTCCACAGTGCCATTGATTTCCCGTAAAGGAAATGTTTTGAAAGTGAAGGGTCTGGATATTCTGGACGGGACGCCCATTTTAGACGTCAAACCCTATTGGCCGGTGTATGATAAGGTAGAAAAAACCGTCATCCCTCCGTGGGTTAATAAGCTCGTTTTTTGAGCTATTCGAGGTAATCGCGCAATTTTTTACTTCTACTTGGGTGCCTTAATTTCCGGAGTGCCTTGGCTTCTATCTGCCGGATGCGCTCACGGGTGACGCCAAACTGCGCGCCCACTTCCTCAAGCGTCCGGGGCCGACCGTCTTCAAGTCCAAATCGTAAAATGAGCACTTTCTTCTCGCGGTCGGAAAGCGTCGCTAATACTTCTTCCATGTGCTCTTTGAGGAGTTGCCGGCTGGTCTGATCATAGGGCGTGGGACCCGGATCGGAAATGAAGTCGCCTAAGTGGCTGTCTTCCTCATCGCCTACCGGCGTCTCAAGACTGGTCGGCTCCTGGGAAACTTTTTGAATCTCGCGCACTTTGGAGACGTCTATCTCCATGACCTTGGCTACCTCCTCGGGGGTCGGCTCCCGCCCCAATTCCTGCATGAGGCGGCGGCTCGCGCGGACAAAACGATTGATCGTCTCCACCATATGGACGGGAATGCGAATCGTGCGGGCCTGATCGGCAATCGCCCGCGTAATCGCCTGACGGATCCACCAGGTGGCGTAAGTCGAAAACTTAAATCCTTTACGCCAGTCGTACTTTTCTACTGCACGAATCAGTCCCTGGTTTCCCTCCTGGATAAGGTCAAGGAGGCTCATGCCCCGACCGATATATTTTTTGGCGATGGAAACGACCAACCGAAGATTACTTTCCGTGAGCTTTTTCTTGGCGCGTTTGTCACCTTTTTCGTAGCGTTTGGCGAGGCTCATCTCGTCCTCAAACTTGAGAAGCGGCACCCGGCCGATTTCCTTAAGATACATACGGACCGGATCAGACACGCCCTCATCCCCCGCGCGGGCAAGTGCTTCAATTTCTTTTTCCAGGTCAGCGATACTTTTACTGGCTTCCTTTTCTATATCCTGGCTCGTCGTCTCAAACACATCCACCCCGGCCCTGATGAGCTGGTCGTAAAGGTGATCAAGTTCCGGTATATGGTCTTCGGGTTTGGGAAAAAGAGTGAGGATATCATCCTGTGTCACGAAGCCGTTGTCTTTGCCTTCCTTCAGAAGGTCGCTTATCGATGCCACGGAAGAGTGAGGTTTGGTAGCCATTGTGTTCGAACGTTCCCGCCTCTTGTTCATCTCAATAAAGAAAAACGGAGACAGTAGTAAACGTCGCGTACTTCAAGGATCAAGTATAACAGGTTTAGCGTGGCTTTTCCAGAGTGTTAAGAGATTCCGTCAGACTCCGAAGCTCTTCCTGCAGAGCACTCTCCCGATCAGAGGGCGTATCCCCAACCAGTTCACGCGAAATTTCCGTCATCCGGCGCCGAAGGTTGGCGCGTTTAAGGGCAAACAAGGCCTTGGTCCAATCTTTACTCAAGCGTTCTGCGTCGTCCAAAAGATCCCCTATGTCCCACAAAAATGCTTCATCAAGTGTCGCTACGAGCTCCTGGGGCAACTGGTCGGCAAAATCTTTGATAAGAAAAATCGTGTGATCGTTAAGATAATGGTCTAATTGTTCAATGATCTGCCGGACTGATGAGATCGTGAGGTCTGAAGGATGCAACATCCCGTTAAACTCTTCATAAAGCTCTGTCGTTTTTCCCTGCAAAAGAATCGCTAATATGTAGAGCTCTAAATTCTCCTCCAGGCCACGGCCTTTTTTCGTCGCTTGATTTCCACGTTCCTCCTCTTTGCGGCCCGTTACTTGTTGACGCGCTTGCCTCCGCATCCCATCGTTGATAGCATCCTCCGAAACCTCCAACACACCGCTTAGTTTTTTGATGTAATGCCCCTGCACGATAGGGTTTTCGATTTTGGCAATGATGGGCAGAAGCTCATCGCTAATTTTTCGTTTACTGAAGGAATCGTTCGTATCGTACCGTTTGAGGGCCGACGCGATGAAGTAATCATATATAGGTTCTGCCGCTTTGAGTGCTTTTTTAAAAAGTGCGGGATTCTCCCGCGCCGCGTCATCGGGATCTTTGCCGGTGGGCATCGAAGCGACCCGCAAATCCAGTCCCGCCCGATCGGCTATCTCAATCCCCCGCCGGGCCGCAGCGTCTCCTGCCAGATCGCTATCGAGTGCCAACACGAGCCGGTCGGCAAAACGCCGGAGGAGGTTGACGTGTCCCTCGGTAAGAGCCGATCCTTTTATCGCCACCACGTTTCCCACTCCGGCTTGAAACGAGGAAATCACGTCAAACTCTCCTTCCATGACAATGGCCTCGCTTTCTTTTTGGATAGCCGATTTGGTGACATCTAGTCCATAGAGCACATTGCTCTTGCTATACACGAGCGTTTCAGACGTGTTGATATATTTGGCTTCCTTAGCCTCCGGATCCAAAAGCCGACCGGAAAATCCGACGACGTTGCCGCGGTGATCCTTGAGCGTAAACATGATCCGACCACGGAACCGGTCATACCCACCGCGATTGGAGGGGATCATGAGCCCCGCCTGATCGAGGACTGATTCATCATATCCTTTCTTTTTGAGGTATTTCAGGAGTCCATCCCAACTGTTGGGACTGTAGCCCAGACCAAATGTTTTGATGGTTTTGTCCGTCACTCCACGGGTTTTGAGGTAATCGCGGGCTTTCTGACCTATCGTGTGTTTTGTGAGAAGAAATTGATAATACTCGCTTGCCAGATGGTTGGCAGCATATATTTTTTCCTTGAGTTTGGCCTCCGGCGTATCCCCCATCCGGCGTTCCAGTTTGACCCCTGCTTTCTCCGCTAAGCTCTCCAGAGCTTCCACAAAGTCGACGCGCTCGTACTCCATCACAAAATCGATGACACTTCCGCCCTTCCCGCAGCCGAAACACTTCCATGAGGCGCGCTCCGGAGACACGATAAATGATGGTGTTTTTTCACTATGAAACGGGCACAGCGCCTTCCAATGCCGGCCAGCTTTTTTAAGATTCACGCGGCCGCCGATCACATCAATAATATTCGTCCTGGTTTTGACTTCATCTATGTCACTCATGGTAAATCGGACTATAACACGAAGGGGTTGAGAGGTCTAACAACGGACTATGATATCGCTTTTTGATTCCCAACAAGCACGATAGAAAGCGGCAATACGGTAATCAAGGTAAGCACGCCAAGAATCGTATAGATCATCCGCACGCCGTAGGAGGCGATGATAGGGCCAGACAGAGAAGTAATCACGACGTAAACAACTCCCACGATCATGGAGAGGGCGGATATGGCCGTCGCCCGGTATTTGCTATCAAATTGCTCATTGGTATAGCGCGTTAGGACAATCCAACGCCCAGTACCCACCATAACCGCACCCGCAATAAACGGCACGGCCCACCATCCTTGGAAAAGAATTCCGGGCAAAAAACAAAGGAGCATCATAGCCGGAAAAAAGTATATCAATCGCTTCCGCGTAAAAATGTGATTGTTTTTCAAAAAAGCCGTCAGCACAAAGACATTAAACAACCGGATGCCGCCAATCAGGTATCCGCGCATCGCGTCGGCAAACCCGAGCTCCACGAGGATAAAATCGAAAAAATAAAGATTATTCGTCCAGGTAATGCCGGCGACAGCAATATAAAAAAGTGACATGAATGCAGCACTTTTTGACTTAAATGCTTCGAGTAACCCACGCTTCATCTGAAAAAAATAACTCCTGATGGTAAACCTCGCGGAGTCAATCGCCGGTTCGATAAAAAACAGTGCGATGATCCCACCCACGACACTCGTCGCCGCCCATCCCACGTACGGTAGTCCTTGCCAAATTCCGTACAACACCCCGCCGGAGGCGACGGCTACGACAAGGCCGATCTGATACCAGAAACTGTTGCGGGCAGTCACCTTACTATACGTTTGCTCCAACCCATCCTGTTTATGCGAATCATATACAAGCGCCTCAAGCGCCCCGGAAACAAGTGCATCGCCTAAGCCCCAAATGATGACAGCGATAAGCATCTCGGCAAATCCATGACTCGTAAGGAGTAAAATTGCCGCCAGAGCCCACGCGATATGGCCAGCGACGACCGACCATTTCCGGCCAAAAATATCCGCAAGCGCGCCTGTGGGAAGTTCGAGAATAAGCTGAGACGCATACTGAACGGCAACAAGAAGAGATATCTGCACGGTCGTAATGCGCTGTTGATAAAAAACGATCCAGATGGGGATAGTGAATATGAGGGCGCTGAAGAACTGGGATACAATAAATATGGTGTCGTTGCGTTTGGAGATCATATGCGTCACCCTATCGTGACTCCCACGAAGTCGATCTTGGGGAAAACTTTTTTGACCTCTGCCCAAAACTTCTCGGAGAGCTTTGCCGAAAACTGACCAAACTTACCGGTCGCCATATTGGCACAAAGCCGTCGTTCGTACTCGCGGATTACTTCAACAACCTCCGCGCCGTACTGATTAAATAACTTCTGCCACTGGGTGGGGTTCATGGCATACTCCCTATGGATATCCGCGAAGTTATCAAAGAGCTCTTTGTGCTCTTCCATCATTTTCGCCATCATTTTTTGATACTCACTCATACCAGGTAGTAAAATTTCGCTGTTCCTTGCGGAACAAAAACTCATCCTCGATGAACGTATAATCTCCCCATATACCAGATAATTCAATTTCACGATGTGTCATCACGTCGTGCGAAATTTCACTACCTGGCATAATTTTTCACTCATGAAAACAATAATAATGCGATCCCTACGGTCATGCCGCCAACAGCAGCGAACTTTTTCCATGACAGATGATCTCCAAAGAGGAGGGCAACGAGCACCGTATACACGGCGTTGGATGCGGCGTTGATGGTGCCCACGTATCCCAAGTTGGGGGCGGCGATTTCCGCGGATAATTTGAAAAAATAGAATCCGGAAACCGATATGCCCAAAAGACCAAGCAGCCCCAATATTTTTGCGTCCATCTTCTGTCTTTTTGTCTGCACTCGCACAATATCCACACCCGTCAGGCCAAGGGTGGCGATACAAACCCAAAAAAGCTGCGGAATGGTTCCGATCCCCTGTTGAGCGAAATATTTTCCAGAAAGAGAGGTCGTCCCAAAACACACCATGGCAACGACTGCGTAGATGACCCATTCATAATTGATTCTATTCATCTTCTTTCCCCGCTGATACGCAACCAGTGCCGCGCAGACAAGGATGAGACCCGAAAGAGTAAATTTATACCAAGATATTTCGGACCCATAGAGAATGACTGCGGCAAACAAGGTATAGACGGCATAACTTTTTTGGATGATCAAGCTGTAGCCGGCGTTGGGTGCGCCTTCCATCGATTTGTATCCGGCAATTGTTCCAATGTAATTGAGGACCGCCCGGAAGACAATAAACGAAACAAGCAAAACGACCGGATACATCAGGGGCAATTTGTTGATAACGGCAAGAACAAAAAATACGACGGTGGGAAATGCATAGTTTGCGATGGTGTAGATCCGTTTATCGACCCCAAGCATCTGCAACTTTTTTACCGAAAGGTAAAAAATGATAGAGCATACAAACATGAGAAGGCTTGAAATGATCCAAGACATAGTCCTAATTATATACAACAGACCGGTGTCCCGCAGTGATAACAGTTATGATCCCATCTGTTTTATCTACCGTATAAATAATTCTATACACCCCAACGCGCAAGGAAAATCTACCGGTTAACTCACGAGTAAGCGGTTTGCCGATAAACGGGTCTTCTGAAATTTCTCCTAATGCTTCCAATACGGCTTTCTGGTGGTCAATCTTCAATCTTTTTAACCCTTTTCCTGCTTTAGGTGAAATGCGAAGTTTATACATGAAGCTTCAGATCCTTTTTCAGCTGTGGAAAGGTGATATATCTGCCTTTTTTAATATCTTCTTCTCCTTCTCTAATGGCCTTCATGAGCTTTGGGTCACTTAAAATTTCTAACGTTTCTTTCCATGATTCAAATTCAGCAACAGACATAAGCACTGCCGCGGGGTACCCGTTGACGGTAATAATATACTCATCGAGACGCAACCTCGCGTTATCCACAAGCGTGGTTAATTCTTCTCGTACTTTTGTGATAGGAAGTGTTTGGATCATATCATGATATTACATAATTCTGTACAGAGTGTCAATATGCATGTAATCCAAAATGATTAAATATATCCAATACCCCATTCTCATTGACGTCCGGACCTATATAATAGGTTCCTTTTGGTCTTCCCGCAACAAGCTTTTTGAGATCTTCACTTGCATTTCCCATAGCGCTGGCAAAGCCGCAAACCTCAAGAAAGTTCCAGTCCGTCAACCCGTCCCCGACGCCCAACGTTTGAGCAAGGGGTATGCCTGTGTGTCTGGCAATGGTGAGCGCTGCGCTCTTTTTCGAAATGCCGGGAGCCGTAACAATTCCAAAACGATATGGTATTGCAGTCGGATGAAGTCCCCACTGAAGCGAAATTGTATTTCCATAAGGAGCAAGCGCATCGATAATTTCCTGCTTATCGTTCTCATCTTTGGAAACCGGCATGATTTTGACGACGTCACTCGTCACGACTACATCAGAAAGGGAATCGACGAGAGCGGGCTGGCGACCCAGTATCACTGTGTGTTTGGTCGTGATATCAGATGCAGCATCCTTGGCTATGAAGTACCCGTCAACGGTATAAAGTTCGACATACGTCCCACGAGACAAAAGTACTTCTAGTATCTTTTTTGCAATAGTTCTCGCGATACCATGCTTTTCGATCACGGCATTATTGAAAAAATCCATCACCACCGCCCCTCCATCACCGATATGAAGATTGTTGAGATGTGCGGCTTTTACAATTTCTTTAATGGCAAATGTGCCTTTGCCGGTACAGAGGCTCACGGGTATACCCTTCTCCCGAAGATGTTTGAGGGCCGCGATGACATGAGGGTGCGGCATCGGATTATTGATACCTTTTTTGCTACCGACGATCACTCCATCCACATCAAGAATAATGCCTTTAATCATACCCATGATAAATGTTTCTATCCAATTCTCTATTTATCTTTCTTCACCCTATATTTCACTTGTAACAAATCATCGTTTATCTTCTCAAAACTTACGAGCTCCAACTGCATATAGGGAAAATCTGCTTCAAACAGATGGATACCTTTTGCCATTATTAGGGGATGAATATCGAGGATGATGTCATCGATGAGTCCGACTTTGAGAAACGACCCGTTCACGTGGCCGCCGCCGATAATAAGTACGCGATCTAATCCTCGTTGTTCAACAAGTTTTAATACTCCTTGCGGTGTCGCATCGGTGAAGATGACGTCTCCCTTTGATTGAGTCAACAGCGCTTTGTCATGTGTCATGACGATATTGAGAGCGCCTTTGTACGGGAATGCGTTATATTTGACGCACTCATCATACGTCCGCTTCCCCATGATGGCCACCCCTGCCTTCGCCGTCATGGCATACAACGCATCAATATCTTTGACCCACTCCGTATCGTCATTGGGGCCGGCAACAAATCCATTGATCGTGATAGCCATGAGTAAGGTGACACGCATAGTCTGTAGTATAACCTCACGAACCGGATCTTGGTACTGTTTGCATCTTCCCTGCTACCCAACCACTTGCCCATGCCCATGAAAGATTAAACCCACCCACCATGCCATCGACATTGAGAATTTCCCCGGCAAAATAGAGTCCGTTCGCTTTCCGGGACGCAAGGGTCTGCGGATCCACCTCTGCCGTGTCTACGCCACCGGCCGTAAACTCCGCTTCGTTCCATCCTCGAGTCTCCGTCACATCCGCCGTAAAGGCGATAAGCGTTTTGACGAGTCGGTCAATTTCCCCCCGGGTGATCTCTCCTGATAGCCGTTCCTTGGGAATCTCTGCCACTGCACAGGCTGCTCCGGATGCTTTTTGCGTGAGCAGTCCCCATAAGCTGTGAGCCACGGGATACGACGGGTGACGTTGCCACCGCTCCGACAAAATTTTTCTCACGCCATCAACGGGCGCATTTGGGAAAAAAGACAATCGCACGGATGTATCCGTTTTCTTTTCACGATTAATCCGCACAGAGAAATCGAAACTAATATCCAATATTGCCGGACCGGAAAATCCATACTGGGTAAACATGACATCTCCGACGGCAGTCGTCCGGTCTTGTCCACCCACAACGGACGTCGCCTGCATCACCATTTTTTCTCCCTGGAGGAAATGCGATAGAAAATTTTTGGAAACAATAGGGACGGCGCTGACCACAGGAGGAATAATGGTGTGACCGATACTTGCGGCTAAGTCATATCCTGAACCATCAGATCCCAGGGATGGATATGTTTTTCCGCCGGAGGAAAGAATAATTATCCGGGCAGCATAGTCTCCTTTATCAGAAACGATTTTCCATGCGACTCCATTTTTGACAATCGCTGAAACAGACGTAGTACAAAAAATGCTGATCCCTTTTTCCACTAACGCGTCCACCAGCATATCGCGGACGGTCTTGGCGTGATCAATAACCGGAAATATTTTTCCTTTGTTCGTTTTCCTTTCTTCATAGACCGGCACGCCCAAATCATCAAAAAACTTCATGATATCCATGTATCCGAATTGGTTAAAGACAGACGAAATGAATGGCATGTCCCCATGAAAAAAGCCATCGGGACCCTTATCCAGATTCCTATTGGTCAAATTTCCCCGACCGGCCCCGGCGGTCAAAAATTTCCGTCCCAATTCTGTCGTCCGGTCAATAATGGCAACGGAAAAAGTGGGGTGATGATGTTTCACGGAAAGGGCGGCCATGATCCCCGCCGCACCCCCACCGATAATTGCGACATCAAATGATGTGTGTTGTGGTGCCATAAAATTCAGGATCAATCGGGGTCTTTATATTTATCCAGCAGATGGAGTCGGCTTTCGATCCCAACGATGAGCCCTTAATTTTTTTATTAATTCAGAATGCAATGAGCCTTTTTCACTCGCTTTTGCATTGGCATCAACATTAATGACCTTCCGCATGCCGGGGATAACAGTACTCACATCAGGATTAGAAAGAATAAACTGAAGTGCCATTTCCGGTAATGTCACATCTTTTGGTAAAAGTTTTTGTAGCTGTTGGGCCCGCTCGACGCTTGCCTTGAGATTATTGGGGCCAAAATAGCTATTGCGCCAGTCGCCTTCCGGCCAGTGACTTTCTAAACTCAGTGTTCCAGTCAACGTTCCTTCATCAAACGGGACCCGCGCAATGACCCCAACGTTTAACTCGCGGCATGCCGGAAAAAGTTTTTCTTCGGGAGCCTGATCAAAAATGTTATAGATTACCTCTACCACGTCGATGAGCCCCGTCCGCATGGCGCGGATGGCGTTCTCCGGTTCCCACCGGTCAATGCTTATACCAAATGCCTGGATGAGTCCATCGCGCTTCAGCTCTTCCACGGCTTTTTGCCACACCTCATCGTCCGCCCAAACATCATCCCATCCATGGAGCAATACGAGATCAAGCCTATCCAATCCTAAATTCGTCAAACTTTTCTTTGTGTATTCTAGGAGATGTTCTGACGGAAATTCTTCGAGGAGTTTATATTCCGGTTTCATGGGATAACGGAAACTCTTTGGGGGGATTTTTGTCGCTGTATATAATCGTTGGTTTGGATAACTTTTCAGAAGCTGTCCCAATAATTTTTCACTCCGGCCATTGCCATAGACCCACGCCGTATCAAAAAAAATTACTCCTAATTCTACAGATCGATGAAGTGCATCAAGCGATTCATTATCATCCGACCCCGTCCAACTCCCCATGCCCCACATGCCATGGCCCAATTCACTTACCTTCCACCCTGTTTTTCCAAGCGTACGATAGGTCATAATGGAAAAAAATTAAGCTGATGCTCTGGTATTCCGAGAGAAGTTCCATAGCGTTTCACTAAGCCATATTGCTCTTTGCTTTTTCGCTCTATATAGAAAATCTTATCACGAAAAATAATATAGTGATTGGTCTCATTTTTGAAATCTGCATACCATGAACCACCATGATTCCGGTCAAGGGACGCACTAATTGCTACGCTAATTTCTTTTGCCTTTCCATCCGGGACTTCCACTGTGTGAAGGGTCCACTGCGTAAGCCAAGGTGTTTTATGATACCTCGTCACCGCCTCAACATTCGTTGAGGTAATTTTTACCATCTTGAGAATATCGAGATTCTCAAGAGATTCCTCGATGATCACCCCATGAAAATATACCATATGAATTTAGGGATTTTATTACTATTTCTTTCTAATACGAATTCGTCGCAAACCATACTTCTCAAATTCAATTTCATAAATAACAATGCATTCTGTTCTTTTTATAAATCGTTCATCCCGTGACATGTGCTTTATTTCCGCTTCTGTGTACTTTTCAAAAAAATCCCTTTCTCCCAATCCTTCAGCCAACTTATCCCACATGCTTTCCTCATCGTATGCTTCATGCATCCTATGAACATCGGTATTTTCCTCAAATACCCGGGTTGGATAATAACGATCTCCATCGGACGCCTCATGAGCCATATATTTATCTAATCCAAACTTTGGTGCTTGAGAAAAAATATAATCTTCAACTTGCTCATAATCTTTCCGCAAATCATCCACTCTATACCCATTAGCCATCCAGTTACCCAAAAACACTGCTTTCATAACAGTAAAAAACTGTTGCTTGGTAAATACGATGGAAATCGTAGGATTACTTTTTTTCATATCTTCGTTTTATACTCGCATCTCGCCCCCCTATTAGCTTCAGATTATTTGAAAAGAATTTGAACCCCTAATCCCACTTTGTCAAAAGCATGATAGTGCATAGAATTATTGTGTCACACGACGTAATCCTGTCTCAAATTGTCCGTCAAAAAGTTTTTGAGCGCTATCATGTCTTTTTTCTCTGGATCGTATAGATATGATGTGATACCAACCGACTCCGCGCTTTTTACAACCTTTGGATCATGCTCAAAATAAATAACGTCGTCTGGTTGTAATCCGAATTGTCCAAGCATTATCTCATAATATGTTGGGTCTGTTTTCTCTGGATTATGTTTGAGTGTAAAAACTTCATACGGCGTATTTTTCAAACCAAACTCCTCAAACTGTTCATCATTTGCTCCTGTCAATATAATTTTTCTGTTCGGAAATGTTTCAAGCAGATCGTACATTTCCTTAAAGACACCATCGCCCTCTATTACAAACGTGTCTACCGCATCAACGAGAATTATTCTCATATATCTAAATCTCTTAATATCTATAACTTATTTTCTTCTTTCCAAATGTTGGCTACTGCTTTTGCAATAATATTAGGGACGCTTTTATCCAGCGGGGAAGGAAGAATGTTGGTGGCGGTTGGATGTTTGACGGTCGAGGCCAGAGCAAACGAGGCGGCGATCTTCATGCTGTTGGTGATTGTCGTTGCCCGCGCTTGTATCGCTCCCAAAAAAACTCCGGGGAATGCCAAGACGTTGTTGACCTGATTAGGAAAATCAGACCGCCCCGTTCCCATGATAAAAGCGCCGGCTTTCCGGCCCTCGTCCGGCATGATTTCCGGATTAGGATTTGCCATGGCAAACACAATGGGTTTTTCACTCATGAGTTTGATCCACTCCGGACGCAACACGCCGCCGGTGCTGACGCCGATAAAAACATCTGCGCCATGCATGGCATCTTTCAGACTCCCCTCTATATCATTTCTGTTGGTAATCGCGGCGAGCCGCCTCTTCCAAGGGTTCTCTGCTATGTCCGTTCTCTTTTTAGAAAGTATTCCTTTGGAATCACACACAATAATTTCCCGGACGGGCTCGCACACGTTCGGATCATGCCCGACGCATAAGAGAAGTTGAGCTATCGCCGTCCCCGCCGCACCTGCACCACTTATGACGACCTTTAGACTTCTCATGTCTTTTTGGGCTACCTTCGTTGCGTTGATGAGCGCCGCAAGAAGTACAATTGCCGTGCCGTGCTGATCATCATGAAATACAGGGATGCCGATGTCCTGGAGCGCTTCTTCTATCTCAAAACACCGGGGTGCAGAAATGTCTTCGAGATTCACGCCTGCAAAAACCGGGGAAATATTTTTGACGAGATTAATGATTTCAAAAGAGTTTTGCGTATGAACAGTGATGGGGAATGCATTGATCCCTGCGTATTCTTTAAAAAGAAGAGCTTTCCCTTCCATGACCGGAATGGCGGCATACGGTCCGATGTTTCCCAGTCCCAAAACCGCGCTTCCGTCAGACACAATGGCAATAGAATTTCCCTTCATCGTCAGGTCATAGGCTTTGAGCGGATCCCTCGCTATGTCCCGGGACACTTGCGCGACACCAGGGGTATACACGAGCGCAAGATCATGTTTATTTTTGACCGCTACCTTTGCTTGTATCTCAATCTTACCTTTTAGTTTTTTGTGAAGCCTCACGGACTCCTGATAGATATCCATAGGTACTACGTAAGACAATAACTCAATTCGGAAGAATTCATTATCCTGCCGATGGCGCCGGTTTCCGGTCCCAGCGGTGACTTCGTAATTGTTTCATTAATGCAGGAGGCAATGACCCTTTTTCACCCGTAATCACATTTAAGTCAACGTTTTTCATCTTTCGCATGCCGGGGATGACCGTGCTCACGTCAGGATTAGTCAGGATAAACCGGAGTGCCATTTCCGGCAAGGTCATGTCCTTGGGTAATACTTTCTTTAATGCTTCTGCCCGCGCGACGCTCGCTTTGAGATTTTCCGGTCCAAAATATATGTTTCGCCAATCGCCTTCCGGCCAATGACTATCGAGCGTGAGATTGCCCGTCAATGTTCCCTCGTCAAATGGAACACGCGCAATGACTCCGACGTTTAGCTCGCGGCACACAGGAAATAATTTGTCTTCAGGCGCTTGGTCAAAAACATTGTAAATAACCTCAACCACGTCTATGAGGCCCGTTCGGATAGCTTTGATAGCATTTTCCGGTTCCCAGCGGTCAATGCTTATTCCAAAGGCCTGAATCAATCCTTTGCGCTTGAGCTCTTGTACGGCCTTTTGCCACGCATCATCATCCGCCCACACGTCATCCCAACCATGAAGCAATACCAAATCAAGCTTTTCTAATCCTAAATTTTTTAAACTTTTCTTCACATATTCAATCAGATGATCACGAGGATATTCTTCAGTAAGTTTATATTCCGGCTTCATGGGATACCGGAAACTTTTCGGAGGAATTTTGGTAGCCGCATAGAGGCGTTTGTTTGGATACTTTTGTAAAAGTTTGCCAAGAAGTTTTTCGCTCCGGCCATTGCCATATACCCACGCCGTGTCAAAGAAATTAACTCCACGTTCCACTGAACGATGCAAGGCATGAAGTGATTCCTTGTCATCCGATCCCGTCCAACTCAATTCGCTCACCTTCCATCCTGTTTTTCCTAGTGTACGATAGTGCATATGTTTTGCTGAAGACTATTATATCAGGGTTAACCCCACGCTAGATGATATAATCCTTCCATTGGAGGAGTGGCCCAGCGGCTACGGCACACCCTTGGAAAGGGTGCGGGAGCAATCCCTCGCAGGTTCGAGTCCTGTCTCCTCCGCCATCACGTACAAAATAAATATCGGGTTATTCTGGCAATCCGGAGTGTTAGAAAAGCATGTTCTAACTGAAAAGTGAATTTGGCCTGAGAGGGGGCGGGATTAGAACCTAAAAATATGAATGACAGAGAATCATTGCCTACCTATCGTGTCGATGGGGATGTAGCTTGGTATGACCATTTTTTGCCAAAATTTGAGGGGAAGTCACTAATTGGCCTCATAAATGGTATGACCAAGGAGGACACGGTTAAGGTTTTGGATCTTGGTGCTGGAGATTATACATTTGCCATCGATAGTCAGACCCGATGGAATGGAAAAGTAGCTATTACCGGTGTGAGCCGCGATAATTTTCTAACTCCAGAGCGGATGCGGACGATTGTTCAATTGGGAATTCAGACTATTCAGAGTGAAACGGTTGATATACCACAGAAGCTTTCTCCCGATTATCAGCTTGCGGTATCAGTTCTAACTAATATTTATGACACGAAAGCAGATTACGTTGATATTATGTGGAGAATGCTAACAAATGGCGGCATTGGACTACTGGATAATTTACCCATAGCTTCTAAAATAAATGTTGCGGAATTAACAAGAACATTACGTCGGGAAGGATATGTGATTGAGATCAAAAACGCTCATCAATTACTCCCAGATCGGATCATACATTCCAAGCCGCCTGCGACTCAACCGGTGCCTCAAAATGAACGTTTTGTATACCGTAAAGCATTGGAACAACTTCAGAATGAACAATCGAAACCGAGTAAGGAGCATGCTGTGCCGGTTACCGGCATAGCATTCCGGAAAGTTGATGGTAAGGGCAATTTAGGTAGGAGGATCCGGGAATTAACTCAGCGGCAGTAAGGATTGATTTACGTTATAATTCAATTGCTTAGGATGAAGCACGGCAGTCTGGAAATAGGTTATAACTTTGTAAATGGTTCTCCGCATTGACGTTTCTTTGCGATCCTGAGAAAAGTCGAAGGAGAGCTTAGAAACGACAATGCCCTCCTAAATTTGCTCTTCGAGCCGCGCTACGAATAGTAAGTAAGGCGAGAAGTAAGAATGGAAGGGCAAGTTTGAATCGGAATTTAGCCTGAGCCCGACAGGAAGCGGGAATAGAACCCAACCTTAAATCATATGGAAATTGCGAAAGTTGACCATATACAGGAGGCAAAGGTATTGCTTGAACTGGATAATAAAGCATTCCACCGAGATTTTGATTTACCCTCGAGAAACCTCCAAGAACAGATAGATTATTTGCAAGGAAGTGATGTTTATATTTTATACGATACTCATAAAGCTGTTGGATTTTTTGCTTTCAAGAAACAGGAGGATGGCATAGAGATTATGGCAATAGTGGTAACTCCGAAACAACAAAGAAAAGGATACGGAAAGACTATGATGAAAAAACTATTAGAATTAACTACTGGTAATTCACTTCATTTAGTCACACATCCTAAAAATTCAGGTGCAATATCGTATTATCTAAAATCAGATTTTGAAATTTATGGATGGAAAGATAACTATTATGGGGACGGTCAACCAAGGTTATTGTTGAAACGGACAAATTGATATTGCGATGTTTTAAAATAGGTTCTGATTAGTCATGGTCCGCATTGTTTTCTCCGCATATGAAATATAAAGCAGTAATTTTTGATCTCGACGGGACCGCTATTCCTGCTCTACCAAACGGTCTACCTTCCGACAGACTCATCAACACGCTCAAGTCCAAAAAGGGTGCTCTGTATTTTTCCTGCGCAACCGGAAGAGCGTGGACGTTTTCTAAGCATGTGGTGCGGGCGCTTGACCTGCATGATCCGTGTATCATTTCAGCCGGTACGCAAATTGTTGATCCTCAAACAGGCAAAATCTTGTGGCAGGTGCTTATTGATCCGCCTGACGTGACACGAATTATTAAATTACTGAAACCATACACCTATGAAATTTTAGTCAATGATGAATATCCGGGAGATGGTAAGTGTGCTGCAGACCGGGATCATAATTTTGCAATTAATTATATTAATGCTCAAGCCGTCTCCATGACTGATGCGACGAAGATATGCAAGAAACTAGCAGCTGTAAAGGGAGTCACATCCACTAAGGTTCACAGTCAAACGCCCGGCCGGATCGATCTTCATATTACCCATAGTCAGGCAACAAAAAAACACGCAGTCCATAAACTTTGTGAAATGTTGGAGATTGCCACAAGCGAAACAATTGGTGTCGGAGACGGACTCAACGATCTTCATTTGTTTTCCGGAGTCGGATATAAAATAGCGATGGGGAACGCGGTACCAGAATTACAAAGCCAAGCTGATCGAATTATAGATTCCCTGGAACACGATGGGCTTGCCGCATATATTGAAGAATTGACAACGGAATACGTGTAATCCTATGTCCTCCCGAACCAAAGCCATCATTGCTATCATCATCGCATCCGTCTTGTGGGCTACGTCCGGAGTGTCTGCTAAGCTCCTCGTCCAGGTACTCAACCCTTTCGTCGCGGCATTTTACCGCTTCCTCATCGCATCGTTTTGCATACTTCCTTTCTTCTTGCGGGCAAAAAAACCAAAAGGATATCTCAAAAATCTCATACCGTTGGGACTCCTCGGTACCGCCAACATTATCTTTTTTTACATAGGCATGACGACCACGACAGCCAATGCCGCGGCCCTCGTCTACGCAGGGACACCACTTGCGACCGCGCTTCTGGCAAAGCTGCTCATCAAAGAAGACGTGTCGCGGAAAAAGTTTCTTGGGGTTTTGATCGGTCTCCTGGGAGTCGTCTTCATTGTCGTATTGCCGGTCTTGGACAAAACGAACCAGCTCGTCGGTGATCTACGCGGAAATATATTTATATTGCTCGGACTCCTCTCCTGGGCGACCTATACGATATTTTCCCGAAAATATTTATCGAACGGTACGTACACGCCATTTCTCATGGTCGGCGTGAACTTCTTCACTAATTGCGCCGTCACTCTGGTCATTGCCCTTGCTACCCGGCAGCAATTTCTTCCTCCGGAGGCTCTTACCTTCCGGTTTCTCTTAATCCTCATCTATACCGGTGTACTCCTTACCTTCGTGACGTATGGGCTTTTCCAATGGGCGATCCAACACATATCCGCGACAACCGCGTCGCTGAAAAACTATCTTGAGCCGGTTTTAGGAGTAGGTTTCAATTCCTTGTTGCTCGGAGAAACGATTACGGGGGGATTTCTCGCAGGAAGCATCCTCGTCATTATCGGCGTTATAATCACAACCGGGACAAAACTCATGGAGCAGGGTAAAAAATTACTTCAAAAACTCTTCGTGGATGGTGGCGCGTAGATTTTTCCACCAATCGTGGGAATCGGATGCTGCCAAATCCTTCGCGAGCTCAATGGCTTCCGGCAGTCGGAGGCGGGTCAGGTTACCGTCCAGCCACTCCCGCGCATGGGTGTTCCCTTTTTCCTCCAAAAGTTTAAGTTCAACGAGAAACGCAATCACGTTGGCTTCATAGGCGACACGCGCCTCAAGCGACTCTTTTTTCTCAAACTCATCCAGCCGGGCTAAAAGCCCATCATCGATACCGGCAAAAATATCCCGGTTGGCTTTATCCTGATCCCGCGTCATGTAAAACGTGGCGATTTTATCCAGGTCCCCCGTGCGGGCTTCATGGAAATCATGAAACACAGACATCACGAGCACTGTCTCGAGATTTGCTTTCAGTTCCTTAGCCAAAAAGTAGGCAATAACGCAGGTCATAAACGTATGCTCGCCGACCCCTTCCTGATTATCTCCCAGGATTTGCCAGCCGGTCCGCTGCATCCGTTTGACGACGGCTGCTTCGTAGACGAGATTGGTGATAGATTTGGTATTTTTCATATGTTGTTGCCCGCCACGTTTCCCGCCAACGCGGGATTACGTGGCGCACCTGGCGAGAATCGAACTCGCATCACCGGCTTCGGAGGCCAGTACTCTATCCGTTAAGCTACAGGTGCTACAGGTGCAAAATTCGTACCCCGTAAGTATACCTCAACTGCGTGATGAAATAGAAATTTTACCGTAATAGAATAGACAAAATACACCACGTGGTGTATTTTGTCTCATCAGCGGATTTTTGTCAGGTCACTATCCAAAACTACTGGCTGAAGAGCGTGCATTTCCGTCAAGTAATCCATTTGAGGAATTGGGTTTAGGAGAAATATCTTTTTGCCCAACCAAAATGCGATCCCCATTTCTAAAAAGGTGTTCCCGCCAATATATCCGGCAATCCCCTTCTTATCTAAATTGAGAACCAATATCGCATCAGACTCATGAATAAAGTTAAAGTGATCCCGGATGACATCATACTCAACTTTGATGAGTACTTTTTCCTCATCAGTGTCTTTGTATGACTCATTTTTGGTGATGTCGTAAACCCCCTTAGGAACAAAAACCACGTGACCAAACTCCTCGAGCTTCTTTTTATACGCGAGCATCTCTTCGTGAAACTGCATGCTACCGCAAATTGTGATCGTCATAGGTGTATATCTTTCGTTTCAACCGCATTATAGACCTCATCAAAAAACATATTTTTCCGCCACGGTGTAATGGAGATGACATTCTCCATAAGTGCTCCAACTTCTTCACTCGCTTCGTGATCTCTCGATGAAGGAATGGTGCCGACGGAATACGTAAACCGGTGGCTCTTTCCATCTTTTTCTATTGGGTAGTTATAAAATGTCTGTACATTATCCAATGGTTTCGTGATCCGAGCGTGCATCGTCGCTTTTTCAGGAAAATTAACGTTCACTATGGCCGCCCCCCATACATCGAGTGAAAATATTCTATTCAACAGCGATGAAAGCGTCTTGATGGGATACGGATCATAGCCATCAAGTGACTCGTTGACGTCGTGTGGACGTAAATAATGCTCCTGTCCCACGTGCCAAGAAAGAATTATTGCTTTTGGCGCGATATGTAACGCGACTCCATGCACCGCTGCTGATATAGTGCCAGAAGGAATCCCTTGCCCTATGTTTGCACCGAGATTCATACCGGAAATAATATAGTCAAACGGAGGATAATTTCCCGCGACGAACTCCATGACGTCTGCCGGATACCCATCTACCCATAACGCCTTCACCCCATCAACCACATCCTCTCCCCACGAAGCGCCGGTCTTGAGACTGACGTGACCGCCGACTCCGCTCATCTGCGATTTGGTCGCGGCTATCGTGATATCAGCGAGATCGCCAAGCGCGCGGATGACCAAGCGCGTACCGATTGATTGGTATCCATCATCTCCGGTGAGCAAAATCCGCTTTTTCATAATTTGATCTTGTGTAATTCTATCTCATAATCCACCCAACCGCTCGGACGAAACCCCATCTTTTTATACCATGATTTAGGAAATACTTGTCTATCATCTATCAAGAAATGTATTCCGTGAATACGTTTTTTCTTAACAAGCGACACGAGCGTTTGAAAAATAAGCTTTGCAACTCCCTGTCGTTTATACGGCTCAAATACCTGTAAAGAATCAACAAACAAATACTGCCCTTCATAATTTGGGTCCAACCGACAAAACACCCCACCCAAACAGACGCCTTCATCATTAACCACAGCAAAACACCAATCGGGAAAATTCGTAAGGCTTCTCCTTAAATAATCGTTTGATGTGGCGATCGTAAATCGGCGGCCTTTTTTCTCTGAATAAATTCTGGCGAAGTCGTGAACCAGAAGATCAAAATAATTTTTGGTAATGGAGACAATTTGCATAAGCGGTGGGGGCGAGATTTGAACTCGCGTGGGCCTTTCGACCCCCATGGTTTTCGAGACCAGGCAGTTAAACCACTCCTGCACCCCACCTAAAACTGCCCTAGCAAAAAATGCGCACCCGGCGAGATTCGAACTCGCAACCGTCAGATCCGCAATCTGATGCTCTATCCATTAAGCTACGGGTGCTTCTGGGACGAAACCCATATAATATGGACGTATTATACCTTGAACCCTAGGTAAACGTAAATTACGCAGCGGGTTTATCCAGAGGAATTTTTTTAGAAAGCCAGGAGGCGGCGTTATCCGACCACGTCCGATCAGGCTCCGATCGGAAGGGTATGTGCTTGGCTATGATATCCCGTACCTTTTCCGGCTTCTCATTCCCGAGGAGTACAAATACCCTGGGAGAAAAATACGGATGCAGGACAACCATGTGCTGATCCCATTGTTCCTCCAGCCAAAAATCGATTATCTCCTCCCAACGGTAGAAATGCCCGGCGCTTTCTATCCCCAGGTTGGTAATCCGATGAGATACTTCCTCCGGCGGAACCGTCGAGAGGACGTAAATGAGAAATACGATGGAGAGAACGGCGGCAATAAGAACAAACTCACGCGCAAAGACTAAAATAATGGTGAGTAAAAATACGATCGCCCCGATGTTGGTGAAGTACGCGCGGTCACGCCGCTTAAAAAGACGCGAGGGGCTCGTCCAGGAAAGGAAAACTTCCTCCTCGCGACTCTCACTCACCCGAGCAGACTGTTTATCCATGAAGTCAGTATACCATATCAAATTCTGCTATAATCAATGCGCTTCCTGAGGAGAGTGGGCCGGACGGTAAGGCACAAGTTTGCTAAACTTGCACCGTGAATAACGGTGAGTGGGTTCGACTCCCACACTCTCCGCCCAGGGAGGGTGGGCAGGACGGTAATGCGCGAGTCTTGAAAACTCGTGGGCGCAAGCCCTAAGAGGTTCGACCCCTCTACCCTCCGCAGATTAATCCCGACTCCGAATAAAAAGTGCTTTGCCACGATGAACATTGATCGTGGCAACATTCCCACGGATTTCGTTGCTGATGCCGAGTGTTTGTCCACGATGAATAATCGTATGGGTGAGGTTGTAGGCGAAACCAATAAGAGAAACCTCTATGGTTTCTGTGATTGCAAGAACGGAAACATATCGAAAACGAGCTTCTTTTTTGATCGTCAAAACGTTCTCGACAACCATTACCTCATTGTTCTCATCCCGGATCACTCCCACAACCCCTTTATCATGTAATCTCTCTAACAGATGAACGTTCGCCAGGGTGTGATCCAGCCTATCTCCAACGGCTCCATAGATAATCACTTCTTTTGCCCCAATCGTTATTGCGTGGTCCACGGCAAGCTCCATATCCGACGCGTCTTTTTTCTGCGGGTGCTCTTCAATCCGCTTACTCTTCTGTTTAATGAACCGAAGCTCGCTTGCGTTCACTGAATCAAAATCACCGATGGCAATATCCGGAATGATGTTATATTTAATTAACCAATATGCCCCACGGTCAACACCGATGACGTAATCCGCACCACTAATCCCCGAAATAAACTTTTCACTAAGCTCCCCGCCCCCAATAATTGTGATCGTTTTAATCTGTTTCATTTTTAATTTTCTCAAGGCCACCCCTTGCAAACGCCAAGGGGTGGCCTTTAACACGATATTATCGGGCCATCGTAACAGCCCAGACGAAACGGGCTCCCGCGCGCTTGAGGGTCTCGGCTGCGGCCCGCATGGTCGCGCCAGTCGTAAAGACATCGTCAAAAAGTATTACATAGCTAGATGGTTTGATGGTTGGATGGTTATAAGAAAATACATCTTTCATATTTCGAAGTCTTTCCCGCCGGTCTTTCATTTCCACCTGCGGAGTAGTCGCCTTGACGCGCCTTAGAATATCGACTCGCATGGGGATATGCAACTGATCAGCAAGTAAACGACCTAACACTTCGGCTTGATTGAATCCGCGATCGCGGAAACGAGAGGGATGGAGGGGAATGGGGATAAGAGTAGCTTCGTTAATTCGTAGTTTCGTTGCTTCGTTAAAGAATGAAGCAGGAATAAGCGATACAAACTCTTTGACGAGGTCAGTGACGCGGCGATATTTGAGGGTTTTGACAGCCTTCTTAATGATCCCGTCGTAACGGAATATACTCGTGAGGCCATCAAGAGAATATTTACTCTGACACCGCGGGTGGGTGAGACCCCCTATCGCCGGGCGTTCACAGATGGGGCAAATAGTTTCCGATGCCCCGATGACTCGAACGATGGAGGCACACCGGTTACAAAAATACTTACCGAACCGCCAACATGTGAGGCAGCGTTTGGGGAAAATGAGGTCGAGGATATGCATTTTCTTAAGGTACTTCCTTGCTTCTGCAAGGAAGTACCTTGTAAAACCCTGTGGAGACGGAGAGGAATGACCTCTCGTCCAAGAACTTGTTCTCAACACATCTACAGGCGTAGTCAATCAATAGTTGTCATTCCTTCCGTAACCGATTGACAGGAAAGAAGAAATCAAGACGAATTGGGCTTGACCATCCTTGGAACGTCATACCAGGGCGGCTGCATCCCGACTGTGTTTTCACCTCTTGATAGTCACCGGGCAAACAACTCAAGAGATGGCTGTATTAGGCCGCTAACGGTAAAGCCGCGTACCTACCAGCGAACCTTCGAGCAGAAAGCGCTTGCTCTGCAGCAGCAACTTGTGCCTCAAGTTCATCTAAAGCTTTATCAGCATTTAGGTTTTTTAAGCTTGTTTTACGACCACGCTCAAGGTCGGCCTGCAGTGTAAAAGAGCAAATTCCTGTCGAATCAATACGTCCCCATTTTAATAAACGAATCGAATTTCAATAAATAAATACTTCTCATTCGTTTATTAGGTTATTCTATTATTTCCTTATTCGTTTATTACTTCACTTTCCCCCGGAACTCGGTTTCCAGTTCTCTCTTTTGATCTTCCCGCTTCTTGATTTCGCGCTTTTCGTACTGCTTTTTTCCGCGCGCCAAGCCTACTTCGAGCTTCACCAGGGAGCCTTTAGTATACCAAAAGAGTGGCACGAGGGTCAAATTGGCGCTATCGAGCTTACTCTTGAGACTAATAATCTCTTTTTTGTGGATAAGGAGCTTGCGGGTCCGGGCCGGATCGTATCCTTCCGGACGCGCATACATATACGGAAAAATCTGAGCACCAACCAGGAATAGTTCTGACCCGATCACTTTGACGTAAGACCCATCCAATTTTGCGTTTCCGTTACGCAGTGACTTGACCTCGCTCCCCACGAGGTGTATCCCCGCTTCAAAGCGGTCCAGTATTTCGTAATCAAACGTGGCTTTATGGTTGACGATTTTCATTTCAGTTCCACAGAGTATATCTTTCCGTCAGCTAAAAGCAAAATACGCTTGAGCTTTTCAGAAACGAAGAGCTGGTTGGGGACCATGCTTCCGGCCCAAACGTATTGGGCCTGATACACGCCTTCTTTGTCCAAAACTACCACGCGTTTGTTGTCGCTATCTAAAACATAAAGAAGCTTATCCTCTTCCGTGGTGGCGACCACCAGTGTTTTTCCCAATGACGGCTCCACGCCACGGGGCGCAAACGTTTCTTCCTTCCCCTGCACAAAATGAATAATTCTCCTATCCCCGGTCCCCACCCAAATCCCACCATCCGCCGCCATACCCGTCCCCTGCGATAAATCCGGAAGTGTATCGGGATTGAGATACTCACGAATTTCAGAAAATCCCTTCTCTGTAGCAACATACTTCCAAATCCGACTCTTGCCGGTGTCCAAGAGATACAAATTGCCCCCATAGGAAACGACTGACGCAATAGTCCCCCATTGAGTATCCCCCCTTACCACTAATGGCGTGGTCTTCCCGTCGCTCGCTGACACACGATGAAGACCTCCATCTACAAGGACAAATATTGTATCCCCGTGTACAGCGAGAAGGCTAGCCCCACGATAACTTTCGCCGCCTCCGATGATCCGTCCATTCTTCGATTGAATGGCGACGACTGCCGCAGTCGGCCCACGCGTATCCAAAAGTGCGAGCGCATCACCATCTGATCCGAATGAAGAAATCGACGCCGACGCCTTGAGCAGGGTAAGGTCATAAAATAGTGAGGGTTCGCCGCGGTAAACCTGCATAGCAATGGTCAATTGATCCACGACGTCTTTATAAAGTTTTGCCACTGCTTTGCCTTCTATGCTGGAAGGGGCCAACCCTTCACGAAGCGGCGAAAGCAACGTCTTGGCATCGCTTAGCCGTTCCCGACCCTTAACCGGATTAAGCTCGAGAAGGGCAACTCCCTCATCAAAAGCGTGCTGCGACTGGGCGAGAACCTCCGCAACGTGCGTTTCCACTTTTTGCCCCATCTGTTTGACAATTCCCAATACGACGCTTAATAAAAACAGCAGAACAAGAATGGCGGTGATGGGCACCATTGGCCTCTGCCACGGGATAGGTACATTTTTCAGGCGGTCTTTGAGACGTCTCGGATGAAGCATATAGGTGGCTATGCGCCTCACGCGGGATAGCCGAACAATCCGGGAAGGAGGCGCTTCTTTTTCCACTGGCACAAGTCCCTTCACTCTCACGATGAGGGCTGCTCCTCCCAAGCTTGATCCGCCTTCCTCTGACGGATGCTCGTGGATGGCAAGGGTCATTTTTTCCGCAACGTCCGCTGCGTCTCCATCACCAAAAAGCGCATTGGTTTCTTCATGAGAGAGCGTCCGGGCAACGCTTTTTGTCATGAGAATAAGTGTATCGCCCTCCTCTACTTGCCCAGATATGGCACCCGGCTTATCCATAAGGGTCGCCAGGCTCGACCCTCGCTTGAGGGATACCCGTCCCTCTCCCAACAGCACCACATAGAGAACCGCTCCCACTGGCACCAGAAGAATGAGACTGGTCACCGGCTCCTCCATGGCGTGGATGGCGATTTCTTGAGCTGCCTTTAAACTTTTTGGTGGATCTGCAGTCTGCTCGCTTAACCGGGCCAATACCTTGACTCCCCAATCCCGGGCGCGTCCGTCGGGATCCTCGATCTCCACCACACCATAGGCCACGGGAGATGATAATACCTGTCCCCAATGGAAATCATCAGCCGGTCCGAGGACGAACCCAAGTGATGGCAATATCTTCATTGAAGATATCGTACCACGAAAACAGAAATCAGAGGATAATCACGGCGAGGATAAAAAGGCCCACGGCCGCCGCAAAATGGAGAATGGTCAGGATGCGAAGGATGGGTTCAAATCCTTCCTCAAGGACGGCTGCCATGAGTTGTTCTTGCCGGATCATGATTCCAGCAAAAAGGCTATAGAGCCCCAAACCCACGAGCGTCAATACTTTGATGATCGTCAGCGCGATGGTCATGATCGGTGGTGTCATATAGATCCGGGCAAGTTCTCCGTGAGACTTCGTATCTTTTCAACGACTTTATCCGGACGCGGCACGGCAAGAAACTCCAGGTTAGGCATTTCCCCGGCCGTCTGAACATACACATTACCATAGTGAAACACCGTAGCAAAAATGCCGCCCGAAGTATAGGAGATATCCTGAATGCGCTCAAGTTCCGCCTGAGAGAACCGCTTGAACAGGAGGTATTGGAAATCTATGTCAATGATGCGCTCGTTGGTGACGATGTAGATATTGAAAAACCAATGGAGAAAGTTCACAAGTGCAAATCCTAGCGTCACCAAATACCATGACAGCGTCCCGATCAGGACGTAGACAAACGGCAAAGGAGCAGGAAGACTTCGGAGTATCAGGGGAAAAAGCACAGACGGCGCCAGAAGAAATATGATGGTCACGGCAATCCACGGCACGTTGACGATGAGATGCTGCCGCAAGAATAAAGCAACCTGCTCTTCTGCTTCTTGCGTTTCAAACCGAACGCCATATGGATTGACGGCAAACGCGGTCAGCGGACTCATGCGGGCGTGGGCATGCGTCTTGATGGGTTTTTTGACTGGTTTGGTAACGGGAGCTTGGAAAAGTGTAGGCATTTCCCGCTATTCTACTACTTTCGCTCTACATTAAACAATGGTCCGACAATTTGAATGTTGGCCGGAGCGCGAAGGTTAAAAAAGTCTTTAAACTCGCTTCCGTCAAACGTAGAGGTCCCGGCATTCCCACTCACGCTTACCTGTGTCACCCGCCCTCCTCCCCAGTCGACCCCGCTTGCGCGAATTTCAGAAACGGAGGTAAACGGAGTAACCCCACGGGAAGAAAGTTCCTGACGAACTTTTTCGCGGCTCCACGAATCGGTGCCGGCAGGATTAGGTTTATCCGGCTGATAGAGGTGCTCCTTCGTGCCTCCGTCTTGACGCGCGAGAAGGATGACATTGACGATGTCAGCCACTTCTTCTTCTTTGAGCCATGCGGATTTGGCATACTCACCACGAAACCCCTGGGCGGCATAAAAACACGGCGAATCACGGTCGTACCCTTTGGACAACAAATCGTCAACGTTCCCCACATCCCCTGTTGTATCCCGAAGTCTTTTCGTCCAAGGCCTATGTGCGCTTCCCCACACATCATCGTTTCTAAATGTATATCCGCCAGCTGTAGACGCATACCACCCGGTGACCACTTGCCCGTCGCGCGTCATGACCTCTCCTTCGGTCTCCCGCACTGCTTTTTCCCAATCGCCTCCCTTGTTGCCGCCTTTATAAACCTGACAGGCTTGAGTCGTACAAATTTCTTTGGCGCCGTTGCCGGTATACGAGAGAGCATAGGAGCGAGCCGAGACAACTTGCGCTTTGAGCGCCGCCATGGGCCAGTCGCCGGGCATCTCATAAATACCAAGCATATACTCATCCAAAGCCATTTCGCCATAGCCCTGTACTTTAATCCGCATATTTTTATCCTTTTTCTCAAAACTAATACCGTCAAAGTATGCACGCAAAATATCCTGATAGGACTGACCTGCTTTTGCCCGGCCATACGCTCCATACTGGCTCAATCCCACGCGGTGTGGGATGCCGAAGGTAAAAAACGCCCACGCCGGACGGAAACCGGGATCAAGCTTCCGGTCATCCGTACAATACAGTGGTCCGGCCCCGAGACTGGTCGGCAAGCCCAAGCCTGAAAGCTTTTGCGCGAGAAAGGATTGTTGCTTAACCGTAAGACTCCCGATAATGCTCGTAAGCTTCCCCTGATACGCGCTTGCCTCGCCCACGAGCTTCCTCACAGATACAGCTCGCTTATCGGTTTCTTCTTTCAGATAGGAAAGCGAGGCTGCCTCCACTTCCAGTGTTTTTTTCCTATTTTCTAAATCTTTGACAGAGATGGCTGTCTGGGTTATGGCTTTTTTGTCTTCGTCCAGTGCCGCCATCTGATAAGCAAGGGACCGGAGGACCACCCCAATATTACTGCTCCCTAAAAACGTCACGAGTGGGTTATTGCTCTGTACGCGGATATAGAGCTGTCGGGCGCGCCGGGATGCAAGCTCCAAAAGGCCTCCTATTTCTTTTTCTCCGGCGGCAATAGCTGCGACTTTCTTTGCTAAATCCGCTTCAAGCAGTTTAATCCTGCTTTGAAATGCCGCGATATCCGACTCCATCTTACGAAGAGCGTCCACATGAGGTTTTTTGGCTGTCTCCATCTGATTCCAGGCTTCCTGACATTTGTCTATTTTAGCCTTGCACTCGCCGGGATTTCCACAGGTAGGATCGCACGATTGCGCAAGCACAATCGAATTATCCAATAATCCAATTATCCAATAAACCAATAATCCAATAATCAAACCCTTCAAAACGGTTTTCATTTGTTGATGTATTCTACCATGCCCTGATCTTTCCTTTTCTTTCTCCCTTTGGTACACTCATATATGTATGCGGAGACTATTTTGGATCATTCTGGCAATCTCTGTGTTTGTGTCTACGGGAACCGCGTATGCCGCGGATCCGTTCTGTCCCGGCAATAAACAGGGGATAAACACTGCGATCGGCTGCATTAACGCCGACGGCACCGGGGGTATCGTAAAAGAAATATTCCGATTGGGAACGGGTATTGCCGGAGGCATCGCGTTTCTTCTCATTCTTTTCGGTGGGTTTCAGATCATGACCAGCACCGGCAATCCCGAAAAGCTCAACGAGGGTAAAGAACTTATCGCCTCGGCCATCACCGGACTCCTCATGATTCTTTTTTCCGTATTTCTCCTCAAGTTTATCGGTGTAGACTTACTCTGTATTCCCGGTTTCGGTTCGTGCTAAATCACTATGGAATCCGTATTTGCTCAAAAACTTGAAATACCAGGCAATGGCCCAACTAAAGAACTTATCGAGGGGCCAACGGGGTTAACTATGAACTCCATCGGAGATATTATCAATAAAGCAATCCCCTACATCTTCTCGTTTGCCGGACTCGCTCTTCTTCTCATGCTCATCATGGCGGGATTTGACCTCCTCACAAGCGCCGGGGACGCAAAAAAACTGGAAATGGGCAAGCAGCGCTTGACCTATGCGGTTGTCGGCATCATCCTGATCATCGTGGCCTATTGGCTGGTACAGATAGCCGGCATCATCTTCGGGGTTGCAGAGATACAATCAGTGTTTAAATGAACCAGATCCTTCGACTCTCCCTCGACATCGCTCGGGATCGCTCAGGATGATCGCGATTACTTTCGCGATCATTTTCCAAACCGTCGTTTTCGTTTTTGAAACTCTTCAATCGCCTCATCCAGTTTTTCCGGTGTAAATTCCGGCATAAACCACGTCGGAAAATACAGCTCGCTATACTCCGACTGCCACGGGAGAAATCCACTTAACCGCTGTTCTCCGCCGGTGCGGATGATAAGCTCGGGATCAGGAATACCATGCGTGTCTAAATACTGATGAAAATCTTGTTCGGTCAACTTTAAACTTTTAACTTTAAACTTTAAACTTTCGCGCCATCTGTTGATGGCGCGTAGTATCTCATCTCTCCCACCGTAGTTGAGCGCAAAGACCGCCGTGATGGTCGTATTATTTTTCGTTTGGTGAGCGACGTCACTCAAGGATTTCTGGATATCAGCCGGAAACTTAGCCAGATCACCGATTGCGCGGACGCGGACGCCTTTCTCATGAAGACGGGCCCATCGGTTCTTGATCACATGACGGAATATCGTCATGATTCCGCGCACCTCTGGCGCTGCGCGGTTCCAATTCTCTGTAGAAAATGCCCAAAACGTCATATATTTGACTCCCCGCTTTGCGGCGTGTTCGATGAGGGGCTCAAGCACATCATTGGCCACCCGCCTGTGTCCTTCGAGAATCGGAAGTCCCCGTTCCTTTGCCCACCGGCGGTTGCCATCCATGATGACGGCGATATGGGTTGGAATATTCGTTGTATTTCCCATAATCATTTTTTGTGTTTCCTACTCTTAATATATTTCTACACTTCTACATAGAAGTGTAGAATATTAAAATAAATGATCTTTAATAAGATGCGCTCCGCGGGAGGGTTTGTTGACAATGACATCACGAATTTCGTCAATATCAGTTAATTTTGCTTTCAATGCGTCAACAGTGTTTGAATGACAAATAAGGTGAACATCCTGTCCGGTGTTAATAGTAAAATAGACTTCTATCCCTTCATCTCGCCACTTCTTAATAAGTCTTATAACCTGGAGCGTCCCCGGTGTCCAATAGATGAGTGGTGGTCTTGAAGTGAGCATCACCGCGTGCATCTCAAGAGCCTCTGCCTCAATAAGTTCTCCAAGGAGAGAAAAACGTTTTTCTGCCAACAGTTTTTTTGCCTGTATTAATTTTTTTTTCATCCCTGCCAGACGCACCGGAAAAAAGGGGCTTGATGCAACGCGCGCCATTCCTTGAGTCGTGGGTACGGATTTTTTTCCTTCATTAACGACTACCACGACATCAACGATATCCCACCAATCCGGCGGATAAAGGGAAACGCCGTAGGATGTATCACTCGTGTTGCCGTCGATCCACTCCACAAACCCATCCGGAATAGATCTGCACGCAGAGCCGGAGCCCTGACGCGCGAGTATCGACAATTCTTTTTCATCAAGTTCTAACCCGGCTGCAGCAACTGCGGCAACTGTTAGCGCCGCAAATCCAGAAGCAGAAGAGGATAATCCCGTACCAGAAGGAAAATTATTGACGGTGACGACTTTGGCGTAATCGTCCATACGCGCAACCTTGCGAATCCGATCTAAATGCGTAATCGCTCTACTTCCATCAATTGCTTCCTGGATACCGTTAATCTCTATAACGTCCTCCTTATGCATTGGGCTGAATTCCACGGTCGTTGTTGTCATCAAACCAGAAAGGTTCATTGATAAACTACCGTTTTCCGGCAAGCGTAATGCGTCATTTTTCTTTCCCCAATACTTGATAAATGCAATATTTGAGGGAGCAACAGCTGTAGCTTTCATGATAAAATTCCTGCTTTTTTGAGCGAAACTTCTGCACATCTCGTAAGCACAATTTCCTTCGTTGCCACTTTAAATGGTATCTCCCGGGGAGAAAAAAATTCCACACGATCTACTTCCTCATGATTTATCCGAAACGGGCCATTGGATACCCCTCTATATAGCGCTGCCATTTCCGACTCCTGGTTATCTTGTACGACAAACCTGGAAAGCGGGGTAACTGGCATATCGACTCCCAGTTCTTCCTGAAGCTCGCGGTGAAGCGTCTCTTCGTACTCCTGACCTTTCCGCACATGGCCCGCGCAGGATATACCCCAAAGTCCCGCGCCCGTATCTTTAGAACTGCTCCTTTTTTGGAGAAGCACATTCCCTTTTTTATCAAAAATAACGGCTCCTACCGTGCGATGGATAAGTGACTTGTCATGATGGCAGTCATAGCGGCTGCGAAACCCAAGCACTCTGTCATCTTTATCGACGACGATAAATTCTTCTTTCTGGTCATCGGTTGTCTCGATGCGGACACCTTGAGCGTTTGGGTGGACATCAATCGCTTCACCACCCGCATCCGCTATCGCTTTTTGTATGGCTTCTCTCTTATCGCTCGGCCCAAGGGCGATCATACAATCTCCGCCCCCTGCACCGGAGAGCTTGGCGCCCCAAGCTCCTGCCTTTTTTGCCGCACTAATCATCGCTTCTAACTTTTCGCTGCTCACTCCCAAATCCCGCAGGTACTCATGATTAAAATCCATGAGTCTCCCCACCCGTTCCCAATCCCCTTCCAACATCCGCATTTTCGCTTCCTCAACCAATTTGGTTATCGCCTGAAAAATCCGCTCCACTTTCTCCGGATTCTTTTCCTTCTTTTCGGCCACTTGTTTTATAAGCATCGTCGTATCCGCTTTCACTCCCGTGTATCCAACAATGAGTGGCATTTCTGATACAGTTTGATCGTTTGATTCCCGGTATTGAGCGTGGATTTCTTCAATAACTTTGCCGCCGGCAATGAAATAGAGGGTTCCCCCATACACGGCCGCTGCCACATCAAATCCGCTCCCCATCCCCTGCACGGCTAACACCGTTTTATATGAAAGGTCAAAAAGCTCGCGCGACGTCACTTCTTTTTTGAAAAGCAAGGCAAGCGCCTTTACTACCCCCACCGTTACCGAGGCAGATGATCCGAAACCATATTTGCCCGAAAAGTTACTTTGTGTTTTGATCCGGAACCCAACCGATGGAATACCCCACCCTTTTTGTGCCTGCCGGACCGCTTCATCCACAAAGCGGGTATCACCCGCTTGGGGCGCATCTACCACGACCTTACTTTCCTCAATTTTTTCCACTCCAACCGTAAGCCGCTCATCAATCGCGGTAACCAAAGAAGGATAGCCGTACACGACGGCGTGTTCACCCATTACCATTAATTTCCCTGGCGCGGAAATTAAAACCATAAATTGTTATTGGTTAGTTAGTTAATTAGTTACTTAGCTATAATTTATCTAACTAACAAAGTAACGAAATAACGAACTAACTTTTCTTCTCCAACCGTATCCCTTCTTCTCCTAATCTGATCGGTTGAATGGAAAATCCATATGGCTTGCTTATGGCAGATATCTTATCCGGGTCTTGGGTATAGCATAATAAAAATCCCACACCCTCCGCTTTTCCGCCGCCACCGAGGATCTTCGCTGCACCTCCGGCCTTTTCAATTTTCCTGATGAGCGGAATGACTTTCCTGCTTACCACTTCCATTCCCTCCAAGCTTCGCTGTCCGGCGGTCATTGCATCCATCAATTCTTTCTCATCCCCCTCCTTGATCGCCACCGCGATATTTCGAGTTTGTATTTCATTCTCATCAAATAATCTATTCATTCTTGACGCCTGACGCCTGACGCCTGACGCTACCAAAGAAATCATCTCCCCTGTCGTCTCCTTCGGTTTCCCGGTATTGATGAGAAAAAAATGATTGAGACTTTCGGGTATCTTGAATGGCAACTGCCAGATGCTTTTGAGAAATTCAAGTTCCTTCCGAAACCAAATAAGTCCGCCCATGGTCACCGTCGTATTATCTCCGCCGGAAGGATTCCCGTGCATTTTTTTCTCGACTTCATAGGCAATCTGGTTAATCGCAGCCGGATTCCAAACTTTTTTAAGATAATAGGTTAGGGCTCCGACGACTCCAACGGCTACTGCGGCCGATGAGCCCAAATGATAACCGGCAGGAATATCGGAAACAACCGTAATCTTCATCGGTGGAAGATTTGCAAGTTTATACTCCCGCTTGACCACCTCAACTACATGACGGATATAGTCGGACGGCTCACTGGAGTCGATAAGTATTTTTTCTCTGGATCCCCGCGTTCGCGGGGATGACAAAGAAAGCGACTCGACAGTCACACGCAAACGGAGGTTGATGGCGGCAAGAAGCGCGGGCTTACCATAAACAACCGCGTGTTCGCCCATTAAATGCACTTTACCGGGAACGCTTACTGTAACCATAAATAGTTAGTTAGCAACGCTAGTTACTTCGTTACTTAGAAAAAATTTCTACCAAGTAACTAAATAACGCGCGTTGCTCGTGTTGCTAACACGGTTTCACTTTTATCCCATACGGAATCACGCCCTCATTGTTTGGCTTAATGGTGCGGCGGACAACAGTAATAACCTTCATTCCCATAAGCTTTTCCTTCCCAGCCTGTCCGCCGGCTGGCGGATCTACAAGTTGTGCGGTTATTCTTTCTCCCCCACTAAGCTCGACAAGGACCACGGGATACGGAGCCTGATCGGAAAAATCAGCCGGAGGAACACGCACCATGGTCCACGAGATTATTTTCCCGATTTTCCCGAGCATTTTACCAACGTTCTTTTGATTTCTCCAAAGCTTGACCGGACTAAGCATAATTGTTACTTGGTTAGTTGGTTACTTAGTTATTAGTAAAAAATTTTTCTAAGTAACGAAGTAACTAGCGTTGCTAACTAACTTTTAAGTATATGAGCCACCGCGGTCGCTCCGCTTCCTCCGACGTTATGGGCAAGTCCCACGCGCGCGCCTTTCACTTGTCTGGCTCCTGCCACCCCCCGAAGTTGCGTCACCAATTCAACAACCTGCTTGACGCCCGTCGCGCCAATCGGATGACCACAGCCTTTCAGTCCCCCAGACGGATTGACGACTAATTTTTTCGCTTTCCCCAGCGTCACTTCTCCCCGTGATATCGCTCGAGCTGCCATTCCCTTGCGATAAAATCCTATATCTTCCAGAGCTAAAATTTCTGCAATCGTAAAACAATCATGCACCTCGGCGATATCAATATCGCGAGGCCCGACGCCGGCAATCGCATAAGCGCGACGCGCAGCTTCTTGAGAAGCCGCAAGCTCGGTCAAGCTCTCTCTTTGGGCAAGTCCCAATGTGTCTGTTGCCACTGCGCTTGCGACAATTTCAATCTCCTTTTCCCTTTTTCCGTTTACCTTTTTCCTTGAAAGTATGAGTGCTGCTGCTCCGTCTGAAATCGGTGAGCAATCTAATAACTTCAGGGGGTCGGCGACAGCGTGGCTTCTTAGAACCTGCTCGATGGTGAGAAGACTTCGAAATTGTGCGTTAGGGTTTAAACTCGCATGAAAATGATTTTTTACGGCAACTGCCGCCAGATCTTCTTGGGTCGTCCCATACTCCTGCATATGAATACGGGCAAGAATGGCGTAGAGCCCCGGAAACGTACAACCAGATGAACGCTCTTGAGCAGTCCCCGCGCCCATGAGCGCTGTCGCCACATCTTCTGGCTTGTGATCCGTCATCTTTTCGACCCCAAGTACGGCAACCGTCTCATACTGACCGGAGGCGATGGCGTTAAATGCGTTGTGAATAGCCAGGCCTCCCGACGCGCACGCGCCTTCAACCTTAAAAGCAGCAGCGTGAGTAAATCCCAGTTCCTCTGCAAAAAATGCCCCCAAATGCTCCTGTCCACCCAACATGCCGGAGAGCATATTGCCTACGAATAACGCCTGAATGTCCCGCGGCTTCATAGCAGCATCTTTCAGCGCGCCGTCCATGGCCTCATGGGCGAGCGTCCTGGGAGAGACGCTCCAAAGCTCACCGAATTTAGTTGTAGAAGCACCGATGATAGATACATTCATAGTTGCTTGGTTAGTTGGTTACTTGGTTACTTAGAAAGAACTAAGTTGCTAAGTAACAGGTGTTGCTAACTAACAATCTAGCGAATTACCATTCGCTAGATTTTGTGTGTCTGTTTCAAATATTGCACGTAATCAATGTACGTTTTTTTCGCTATTTGCTGCTGCACTAAACTTTGACTTTTGACTTTTGACTTTTGACTTTTGACGAGCGCTTCTGTCGTCTCCCACACAAACCCGTCGCTGCCGGCTCCCGATCCGTAGGACACCATAAAAATCTTCTCTCCGGGTTTGGCGATATCCAATACCGCGGCAAGCCCCATCATGGTAGAAGCTGAATAGGGATTTCCAATGGTGTCCACGACAAGTGAGGGCAGTATCTGATCAGGCGTAAACCCTAAGCGCTTCGCTGCGTCCCGGGGAAATCTCCCGTTGGGCATATGAAAAACACAATAGTCAATATCAGAAGGTTTACACTGAACCTTTTCAAAAAGGCGACGTGCGGCCCCTATAACATGCGCAAAATATGCCGGCTCTCCGGTGAACCTCCCTGCATGAGATGGATAGGCCACACCATCACGTCGCCAAAAGTCCGGCGTGTCCGAAGAATAGGAAGTGTAGGCAAGAAGTTTTGCAACGATAGGTTTAGTTGTTCCTTGGGGATCAATTTTCTTGCGGCCGCTTTTGTTTTGATCCTCATCTCCTTTTCCCATTAAAAACGCGGCTCCGGCGGCGGCGGACGTGTATTCCAACACGTCGTGGGGTTTGCTTTGGGCCGTATCAGCACCCACGGCCATACCATAGCGCATATGACCGGATCCCACGAGCCCTGCGATTGCCTGCATCCCCGCGGTCCCCGCTTTACAGGCAAACTCAAAATCTGCCGCCAGATAATTATTTCCTACGCCAAGAAGTTCTCCGACAATCGTGGACGTTGGATTAACCGCATACGGATGACTTTCTGATCCCACAAATAGAGCTTCTATAGACTGGGGACTTAGCCCCTCTACTCCGCTCAAGGCGCTTCGGGCGGCTTCAAGGGCTATCGTCACTGCGTCCTCGTCTGGAGCCTGTACGGATTTTTCCGTAACGAGAAGCGATGAAGTGACGTCCTGTCCGTCCTTTTTCCACGCAGCAGCGATATCGCTTAGACGGATGCGGTACTGCGGAATATAGGTGCCGTATGAAACAATTCCTACCATATATTTAAATCCAAAATCCTAATTTCTAAATTCTAAACAATATCAAAATTCAAATATCCAATGCTCTAAACTGTTTTGTATTTTGAATTTTGGTCATTTGAATTTATTTTGAATTTAGGATTTAGTGCTTAGAGCTTCCGCGCGCAAGACGTTGATGCGCGCGGGCTAAGGTTCCCTCCGACAACGACGCAAGAAGTGAAATTTCACCAGCGAGTACGGCGGCTGCAATAATCTCCGCAAGCCGTTGAGCGTTTTTCCCATTATCCCCACCGGCAACGCCAAGAATGTTCAAGGCTTCTTTTTGTGTCCCAAGCCCTGTCCCGCCACCAACCGTCCCGACCATAAGATCCGGGAGACATACATTGATATATACATCGTGACCATCAACTACTTCCATCGTCGTTATCCCCACGCTACACTCTCCCACGTGTCCGAGGTCTTGCCCTGTCGCCAAAAACATCGCCGCGATAACGTTGGCGTATTGGGCGTTAAATCCCATGGATCCGCTTATCGCGCTTCCGATCATACATTTAGCGAGCCATACTTCATAAACCTTTTGTGCCGTTGTTTTAAGAACATTTTTAAGAACACTCGCAGGAATAGTCACTTCTGCCCACACCTTGATCCCGCGATTTTCTATGAAGTTAAGCCACGCGGATTTTTTGTCTATGTCAAAATTCCCGGCAAGTGAAAGGCATTTCACCCCGGTTTCCTCTTCGATATATGAGGCAAGAGCGTCGCTTGCTATTGTTGCCATGTTCATGCCCATAGCATCCTCGGTGTCAAACGTAAATCGCACAAACCGATATCTCCCAACCCCACGGGTCAACAACTTCTTTAACGTTATATGACGTGATGTTTTGGCGGCTACCTCCTGTAGATCATTCAAGTGCTCATTCAAAAATTTATATAAACGGTCGCTCTGTGCAAGATCTTTCACTTTAAATACCGGACCCCGTGTCGCTCCCACCCGATGACTATCAACCGTCGACCCACCGCTTTCGGTGATCGCTTTACACCCCCGGCTCACGGAAGCGACGAGAGCGCCTTCGGTCGTGGCGAGGGGAATATACCCACTGAAAACTTTAAACTTTAAACTTTTAACTTTGAGGGGGCCGGCGATACCTAGTGGGACTTGTGCCGCTCCGACCATGTTTTCGCAGTTTTTCGTTGATGCAACGGACTGGTCCAGAGTAAAGCTGCCGATGTTGATTAAATCAACCTTCAACTGTTTCTCCAGGGCGCTTCTGCGGTCCGTAACTGTTTTGTAATCACGAAGATTCATAAAAACGGTACTCGAAATATTCCCAACCGGTACATCCCCCAACTCCAAACTCCCATAACCGGACCGACTACACCAACAACTGCCAAAATCCGCCAAAGATCAAGCTTGAGTCCGAACCGGAGCGTAAGATACCCAAGCGTCAGCTTCCAAAAAAAGAGTGTCGTGCTCACGACCAGAAATAACACGCTAAACCCCGTGCCCGCAATACTCGCGGTCCTTGGTGGGGGCAGCAATATATAGAGAAGCGAGGTCATAAAAAACCAACAAACCGTGGGAAGCATCGTATATCCCCAACCAACCGCAATTCCTTTCATTGTCCCCTTCCCGCCGAACTGCTTCCCCACAAGCCAAACCACACAGACAACAAGCATATAGGTCACCAGTGCGGCGACGGCCAGCACGACCGCGTGCTTAGAGAGAAGAAAGGGTCGAAACGCTGCGACTTTGACCAGGCTTGCAAGAGAAAAGTAGACGATGGCCAACGCTGCGACATACACAAGCTCCCACGCGCCTCCCTTGCCTACAACCTTGCGATACGTTTCGTATGGACGGACTACGAGACCAATGGTGGTACGACCAAATGCGATACCGGACATGATGAGCTGATCAAGCATAGTATGAAAAAGTAGTGGTATGAAGTTAGTCGAAGGATAAGGGCTAAAACCCGCGGTTAAAATCCTCTTTGGAGGAGAGTAACAAGAAGGGTGATGGTTGAACCGATCAGGAAGTACAGGATAAGCACACATGCCGCAGCCGACAAAACAAAATACGGCCATGGCATAACTTTCAGCCTGCGGATAAACGATTTATAGACAGGCGTGAACGGTCCCAACGTCTGTGGGGGGAGGTCTACAACCTGCTCCCAACGGGTAAGAAATTTTTTGTAGGTGACGTCTTTCATGATTTTGACGTCATTCTGGAAGCCGAAGGCTGATAGAATCTCCAGGGGATCCTATCGCTTCGCTCCAGGATGACATTTTTAAATAGAAAGGAATGCTTCTACGAACGCTTTTCTCGCTCGAAACAGTTGCGACTCTGCGCTTTTAAAGCTTATGGTAAGTTTTTCTGCAATTTCTGAAACGCTAAATCCATCTGCGTATTTGAGAACGAGAACACTCTTATACATCGGCAGAAGCCGACCCAAGGCTCTATAAATTTTCTCCCGAAGCAGGCTCGCATCAAGCTCTTCCTCCGGTCCTAAAAGCGGAGCTACAAATGATTCAAGTTGCGGCACCGCAGAAAACACGACGTGACGGATTTTCTTTCTCCTATACCAGTCAATCACCTTGTGGCTTGCGATCGCGTAAAGAAACGTCTTGAGCTTGGACGCTCCGGTAAAATCACGGATGGCCTCAAGAAACCCAAAAAGCGCATCTTGCAACACCTCTTCGGCATCATCGGGGTTGGCAATCTTCGCGCGGATAAAGAGACGAAGCTTCGGGGTATACATCCGGTAAAATACCGAAAGTGCCTGGCGATCGTGCGCGAGGATTTGAGTAATGAGTTCCTGGTCATTCATGAATTGAATGCAAAACGACTAAAAGACTATATCATGCTTGGCGGTTGAGCGCAAAACTTGCAAAGTCAGTAAGAAGCGCTCCCATGCCGACAGACGCATGAATCGCTTGGGTCGCCTGAGCCGTCTGCTTTCCAAGCTTCTTGGCCTGTGTGCGGAAAGCGTCCTCACCAACTTCACCATCAAGGAAATCATCGCGCAGTTGATATGCCTCTCCCACCGCCAGGCCGTACGGTACAAACGATTCGAGCGTTTTCTCATCCGACCCGGCGATGCTCGCTCCGATCTGAAGAGGCCGGACGACGCTGTACCAAGCAGTTTTATAACGGTTAATCGTTGCCCTGTCGGCGCTGGGCAATCCAGCGGAGGCCAACACATCCAGGCTCTGACCCAAAATCACCTCTTGTTTCATTTTCTGATAATTTACCCACACGCTCGACCAATTCCGGGAATCCTTTGGATTCCCGGAATTAACGGCCCGGTTCATCAGTTCATCCGCCCACGCCAATGCGAGGTCGCCGGCGAGGATAGCCATGCTCTCGCCGAAACGCGAACTCCCCATCCGATTCCGGGAATCCAAAGGATTCCCGGAATCTAGCGCAACCTGCTTAAACTTTTCATGAACAGTGGGACTGCCGCGGCGCATCGCATCTTCGTCAATAATATCGTCATGGATGAGAGCAAACGACTGAAATAGTTCAATTCCCATCATGGCAGAGAGCACGTTGTCATCCCCGACCCGATCGGGGATCCAGGTATTGCGCTGGATTCCCGCGTGCGCGGGAATGACAGACTGGTGCCCCAGCCATACCAGAAACGCCCGGGTCCGCTTGCCGCCGCGGGAGGTGAGATCGGCTATTTGGTCAACGAGTTGTATGGTCTGCGGATGGATGTTTTTCGCTTCACTGTGTTTGGTCGTAAAAAAGTGTTGAAGTTCATGATCGACGTTCTTCTTGACATCATGAAGGGCTGTAGTGAGATCCATGGGAGAAGTATACCAAATTTCATAAGGCCACCCCTTGCAAACGCCAAGGGGTGGCCTTGAAAAACACATTTGAACTCTGGATTCCCGCCGTCGCGGGAATGACAATTCTTCGCATATTGTTGACAGTCGCCTTCAGCTTTCCGTACACTTATACTCATGGAGCGTATCTTTGCCGTCGACCTTCAAAATACATCACCAACGTTTAGCGCGTATCCCACGTTCGGGGCATTAGTCACCATCATCGTGCGCAACTCATTCGTGCTGGCTGGCATCATAAGCTTCCTGCTTTTGGTTTTCGGAGGATTTAGCGTTATAATGGCAGCAGGATCTGGCGACACGAAGGAGCTTGAGAAAGGTCAAAAGACGATCACGTATGCGATCCTGGGACTTATTCTCGTCGTCACGTCGTACTGGATCGTCCAGATTATCGAAAAAGTGTCGGGTGTCAAACTTATCACACCATAATATGTTCATGTTTACTTCTAAAATTTTTGCTCAAGGAAGCGCGGCAAACGACGTCGTCGGTAGTGTCACAAACCCCCTGGTGGCTTACGGCAGCGTCACACAAGGGCTCATCCCGTTTTTTACCAATCTCATCCGCCTCATGTTTGTCGGAGCGGGTATATACGCCTTCATAAATTTCATTATTGCCGGATACCAGTATATGAGCGCGGGCGGCGATACCAAGGCGCTTGCTTCTGCCTGGGCGCGCATTTGGCAATCTCTGTTGGGGCTCGTCATCATCGTAGGTTCGTTTGCCCTGGCGGCACTTTTTGGATATCTTATATTCGGCAACGCGGGCTTTATTCTTAATCCGGTCATTTATGGACCGGGAGACAAATAACTATGAAGGTGTTTGCTTCAGAACCACTTGGAACAATCGGGGGCGAGGGACTGGGACCCTGGGGCTTAATCGGAAAAAACCTTAGCGCTGATAACGGTGTTGCCGGATTAAGAGCAGTTACCGCAACAATTTCCGGGGTCATCGGCGTCATGACGGTGGCTGCCGGCATCTGGTTTATCTTCCAAGTCCTCATCGGAGGCTTTTACTGGATCACATCAGCAGGCGACAAAACGAAACTCAATGAAGCACGCGACCGCATACAAAATGCGGCAATCGGACTCGTCGTCGTCGTCGCAGGATGGTCGATCCTCGCGCTCGCCGGACAATTCTTGGGGTACGATATTGTCATCAGCAATCCCGGAGAAGTAATAAAACAATTAAAAATACAATAACAATTTACTCTGGATTCCCGCCTGCGCGGGAATGACACACATGAATCGAACACTAGCTCAGCTTATCAATCCCGTCATCCCGGAGATCATCGGCAAGGGACCAGTCGAAAAAGGAAGTGTCGCCATCGGCATACTCCTCACACAAGTATTTAGCGCGCTTTTTTTATTCGCATTCATCACCGCATTTTTATATCTCATCACCGGAGCCATGCATTGGATCACAAGCGGTGGAGACAAAACCAAGCTTGAGGAAGCGAGAAACCGCATCATCCACTCAATCGTCGGCATCATCGTGGTGGCCTCATCATGGGCGATTATCACGCTTATTGGTCAATTTATCGGATTGGATCTTGAAAATCTTCCGATCCCGACGATCAAATAGACCTAACCGTCTATTGACAAACAGCGTCCATTTGCAGAACAATAAGAAAGAGGATATAATCGATACTAGCTGATAAAGGAGGATCCATATGTTTGAACAAATTTTTGCCGCAGGAGAACCAACAATAACAATTTCCCGGGACAGAGCACAGTTTTTCAAAATCCAAAATTTGGGCGAGCTCATCAGTGCCGCTGTGGGCGCACTCTTGGTCATTGCCGCTCTCCTTGCGTTTTTCTTTCTTATCCTGGGTGGCATCCAGTGGATCACCTCCGGTGGAGATAAAACCGGCATGGAAGCAGCCCGCAATAAAATTACTCACGCCGTCGTGGGTCTCGTGATCGTCGGAGCCGCTTGGGCCATCATGATCCTCGTCCAGAACTTCCTGGGCGTCACGATCATCGGCGACACACTTACGCTTCCCAAGCCATTCTAACAACTACGTGATGGGTGAATGAGGGATGAGTCAATACCATAACACTTCTGGACTTTGTTCTATAAACCCGCGATAATACAAGTATCGTATGACTCGCAAAGCGTTTCCCTCATTCTATTATTCTCTTATTCCATTATTCGTTTATTTCTTTATTAGCTTGTCGCCCGTCAATGCCGCCCCGTGGGGCGGGTGTGTCATTGAGGAGGCGGCAACCCTCCAGTGTCTCGTCCCCATGTTTGAGCGCATCGTGCAGGGAATTCTTGCACTCTCCGGCGTTGCGCTCTTTGTGATGCTGGTCATCGGCGGATACAATTTTCTCCTCTCGGGAGGCGACCAAAAAAAGCTCGAGACGGCCCGTAGCACAATCACCACGGCGATCTTGGGGCTCGTGATCATGGTGATTGCCTACCTCATCATCAAAACCATCGCAAACTTTACCGGTGTCCAGTCCGTCACTCAATTTAATATTCCGCAGTAGAAATAGAAACAAAGAGTGCCTATACTTATCGTATGAAATCGTTTTTCGTTTCACTCTCGATTCTCATCTTCGCCTCGCTGTTCGGTCTGACCGTCTTGGCCAAACCCGTCCACGCCGCATCCTGGGCCATGCCCGGCGTCAACGATCTCCTTGATGCTATGTTTAAAACCGAAAACGGGGGAGTTAACGCAAATGGAGCTAATGTATTTGCCGGAAGAACCCAGATGACATGGCTAGTATGCGAAATCCTAGGATGCACTGATAAACTCGATGCCATTGGAGGCCCTGCAGTATTTCATTATAACAATAGCGCGGTCGCCGGAATGGGGAACGCTATTGCAGGGCTTTATGATAAACCTCCTGCGTCAACGTATGCATTTGCCATTGAAGTGGGAGAAACTCTTGGGTTTATTCCTAAACAAACATACGCTCAGGGCGTTGGATTCGCCGGCCTCCGACCGCTTTTGGGTATCTGGAAGGTGTTCCGAAACATCGCATACGGCATCATCGCTATCATCATCGTTATTGTTGGATTTATGGTCATGCTCCGGACGAAAATTGATCCTAAAACTGTCGTGTCCGTACAAAACGCCATACCAAAAATCGTCTGGGCGCTCATCCTTGTCACGTTTTCCTACGCCATTGTAGGATTTCTCATTGACATTATGTATGTACTTATGCTGCTTCTCGCAAACCTACTCATCGCCCCTTATAGCGAACTTTATACTAATTGGGCGAACGCACAAAAATTCGTCTTCGTTCCGACAAATTGGGTCGATCAATTATTCCCCACCACAGCGGATAAATTTATCTCTAGTGGTTTTCCTACAACCATGTCTGTCTTTTTCCATGGTGGTATAACGTCTTTCTGGGGTATCCTTAAATTATTTCCCGTTGGGGTTCATGTGGGTGCATCCGTCATAACGGGCTTAATCGGATTTCTTTTCACCGGCCTTGGGGTAAAGGGAGCAATCGCTGGAGCTTTCGCCCCACAAATACTCATCCTTTTCATAGTCGCAATTGCCGTCATCATGGGTCTTGTACGACTGTTTTTTCTCCTTCTTGATGCTTATATCAATATCATAGTCGCGCTTCTCATCTCGCCTCTCCAACTTATGCTCGAGGCGGTACCAGGAGTGGATGCTTTCGGGTCGTGGATAAAAAACCTCATAAGCAAATTGCTTGTGTTCCCTGTGACTGTCGCCCTTCTGCTCATCACATTCTATCTGACAACAATCGGCGATACGGGAGAGCTCTGGGCTCCACCGCTTCTTTGGGGATCACCAGCTTCGTCTTCAGAAGGGCTTTCGGGATTGATCGCGCTTGGCATGCTTTTATCTATTCCAACAATTGTCGGTGGTCTCCAAAAACTTCTCAAGGCTGAGCCCGTGGTCCCGGCTGGGATTGGTCCGATATTGGGCCCCATGACCAGTGGCTTGGGACAACTCATCAATCTCTACTATCAGTTCAGCATGATCAAGGCGTACTCAAAGAAAGAACACGCGCCACCCGCCATGTCCTCAGCCATGGGCGCCGGGAAACAAGATCTGGGAAGTCTGATCAAGGGCGGCGGGGGCGAGCAACATTAAAACATCATCAATGACTTGATTTCTTCTCTTCTATGGACTGCGTGGCCGCCAACGCAATGGTGGCAAGGAGCACAACCCACCAATATTTACGCACCATCCCCAACAGTCGCCAATCCACCGTCGTTTTAAATTCTTTGCGCAATTTATTGGCGTAGGTTGCATTAAACAGTCCATCATTTTGGGCGGTCACAATAAGTCGTTCGATCTCCCGTTCATCAAAAGCATTCCCTTCGGATCCATCATAGCGGACGGAATACGATAACGCTTCCGCCACAGAATGTGGAAATTTTTCGATGTGCTTTTCTGATATTTCTTTCCAATGCGGGATAATCCGTTTAAACAGCGCATGGTTTTTCATATCGCTCCAGTCTGCTTCGGCAAAAAGCCGAACAAGAGTCGTTGCGCCGGGAATGGCCTGAAGGTTTAAGGCTCGATTCCGGTTAAACTCGATAAACACACGGAACATTTCATACGTTGCATTATCTGCGGTGACGGGATCCGCGTAGTCCTGAATCGCCGCACGGTATTCTTTCAGTTTTTTTATGGTTTCCATCGGGTCATTCGGGGATATGAAATCCACGTTGGAAAGAAGCCCAATCCACGCGTCGCGTGCCCGCGCCATCGCTTCCATGTCGCGACCCCGCCGGTCCATGGCGATAAGGCCGAGCTGAAAAAAGTTGGCGTCTTTCCAGTTAAAGTCCGAGAGCATGAGCGTCATCGGAAATTCATGTTCCACCCATGCATCGCGAAGGCTTTTGTGGAGAAGCGCTTTTCTCCCGTCTTTTTTATCAATTTTTCTTTCATGTTCAAATACTTCTTTTAAATCGTGAAGCACTTCCTGATAATTATGTGCCCGTGCTTCCGGCACCCCCATCTGCTTTAAAAAGGGCATGACGTGCTCGGTAAATCCTTCTTTACTCGTCAGGTCCACGTGAACCACTTTAAGCTTTTCGTTGTCCCAAAGCTTCATCTCCGCCATGGAGAGCGCCCTCTGAAAAACCTGCAAGTCTTCCGCGTTCATGTTGTGAATCTTCAAGACCATATCCCTGTCTTTTCCGAGGAGTTGTAAAAATTTGGATGGCGTGCGCTCCATCATGAGGTTAAAAATACGCAACCGTTCGTCCCTCTTGTCCGTTCCAGCTAATAGAAGTTGGATTCCAAGCGCCTGGTTGTCCAGTATTGCCCCGTCCGGTAATGTGTCTTTGAGGCGCAAAAAGCGGCTGCGGATTTCGTCAAGCACGCCCTTCTCAAGCCGCCACGCCGACCCATCAAAAGACCCACCGCCTTTAAAAAACCCTTGACTGAGTATTTCGGTAAACGGAATACCGACGTCTTCTTCGGCAAACTTGAGATACGCGCGCGATAACTTGGCACCAGGCGAGTGATCAAAATAATGCTCTTCATCTTTCGTCCATGATTCAATCTGTTTCGTATCGTATTTTTTGGCCCTAAGGAGATTGCGTTGAAGGATGTTTCTTGCTACTTTGCCCCGTTCATACCCCATGCCGAACCGGTGCATAAACAGGTCGGGATTAAAAATGCGCTGGTATTCTTCAAAGGCCGGAGAGCGCATAACATCTTTGCCGGTGGCTTGATATTCGATAGCCGGCCGGATGCCCATAAATGCACTGATTGCCGGCAGATGGGCGCTGCCGATCATGGCCTGACGGGCGGCCCAGATCGCGCGCTTGATCTTCCATTCCGGCACCTTCTCGCCCCTTGAATCGAGGTAAATTTTGAGCCGCTCATAGACCTCGCGGTCCACGCGGGAGTAACTGAAATTTTTATCCAAATCTTTGAGATTGCCTTCGGATTTGCCGTTGTTTTTATAGAACTTCTCAGCGCGAAGCGGTATCTCGCGGGTGAGGCGGTCAAATTCAAACTGTTCGGCTTCGTTGAGTTTGACGCCGGAAGCGACTTTTTTGTCGAGCATAATCTTTTGCCGCTCCATAGCCTGAAGCTCCATGCCCAGTTGGGAATAGTTGATGACATCCTCGTCCCAAAGCATCACTCCGCCCCGGGCGGTATCCATGGCCTCCCCTATCTCGGACATAAGCAACTGTTGGTCTTTTGTAAGAAGACCAGTGTTATTTTTTTCCTTTAACACGTTGAATAATTCATCCCTTTTGATGTTGCCGCCGAATGGATTAGCCACTTCTTCTTTAAGCCAAACGAGCTTGGCTTGATAATCGGCTCTGCGGTCGTTGAGGATGTCCATGACTGCCTGCTCATACATGGGCATGGCGTAGTTAGCATAGTCAAAATTGCGGACATAAAACTCGAGATCGTCACCCGTAAGCATCCGGAACCAACGCGTCTTATCTTTCGCGTCACCGGGTTGATACAAAATACCGGTCACGATGGCCTGGTGACGTCCGAAGTCTTTCCAAAGATAACGATATGTCTGAACTGTGGCTGAGTCCGCTCCATACGCCCACTCAATATACTTCTCAAACTCATTCCACTCGGACATCTCCGGCAAGTCCGGCTGGGCCCGCTCGCGACCAAAACCATATATTTTATTTAAGAACCGGTGCGCCCACTCGTCGACCCCCTCGTCACCTTTTCTGAGTAACTTCGCATCATCCGGAGAAATATATCCGAACTGTCCAAACTCATCTCCATCTGCGTGCTGAGCCGGCTTACTAAAGTTATCTTTTATATCCCCCCAACGGACTGTTTCCACCTCCTGGCCTCGCCTGTTGCGGCGAATCTTTTCCATTTCAAATTCATTCTGCTTTGATTCCCGAATGACATCGGTCAATCTTCTCACTGATTCTTTTACCTGTTCAGGGGGTAAATTTTTTGCAACACCTTCTTCTTTGATTTTTTGTATGTGCTCGGCGATTTTATGAGTGTCATGAAGCGCCCCCTCGTCATACCGCAGCATCTGTTGATATGCCTTTAATTTCTCGTCAAGCCCGCTGCCGGCAAGGGCATCTCCCCCGTCCGCATCATACAACCGGTCCACCGCCGACCATTGAGAGAGTACTTCTCCCTGAAGGCGGAGGTCTGCAAGCGATGCGTGCTCTGCGGTAATTCTTCGTAGGTATTTGTTGGCTTCTTTGGCAGTGTCCGTTCCCGGGCCGGACTCATCCATGATATGCAGAAGCTTCTCCCCAACCCGACGCATGGCCGCCGGATCGGCAAGCACTTCTTCTGGTGCGTCAATAATTTCTTGAACCACGCTTAACACTCTGGCGTCACGGGGGCGGTCTCCCTCCTTCACAATTTTTTTGGTTGATTCCGGCACGCCCTTGGTGAGCCTTTCGGCAAGTGCCTTAAGTTTGTCGGTTGCTGCCTCTACAAAACTCTTTTTTTCGGGGTGTATCGGAAGATCCCCAAGCTCGTGGGCGCCCGGCGGGATAGCCCCCTCCACGGGAACATCACCGCTTCCTAATGCTCGGGCTACCGACTCTGCGACTCGCTTCAGTGTTTCTTCTCCGGCCATAATGATCTTCCTCTTGTTGCATTTTACCCTGCCGGGGATGAATAAACAAACAATTTATTCTTTTATGCTGCTCCCGTATCGCTCGCGTGAGCTGCGGATGACTTTTTCACGATTCTGATTTCTTGATCGCGGGAGGGGCAAGGTCGTGGCCGAAAACGGAAGACTCGTTTGGTTATCGATAGATAATTTGAGAAGAATTTGATAATTGCCCAAAGACACAAGCTCTGCTTCTGTATATTTTTCCCCAAACTCGCGGCTTAACGCCCGGGCGTCGGCCGCTCCCACTCCAAATGAAACGATCGACCCCGCATTACCAAAGATGGCTTTTTGGACCTCCTCGTCTATCTGGCCAATATATTGGTTGGCAAGCGTCAAGCATAGCCGATACTTGCGCGCTTCGGAAAGAATTTTGATAAACGAGTTGGTCGCGAAATTTTGGAACTCATCGACGTAAAGATAAAAGTCTTTACGATCCTCTTCCGCCTGGTATACGCGGTTCATGGCAGCAAGCTGGATCTTGGTAATAATCATGGCGCCAAGAAGCGCGCTGTTATCCTCCCCGAGCTTGCCCTGGGAAAGATTCACCAACACGATTTTTCCGTCATTCATCATCGTCTCCAGGTCTACGGTTGATTTGGAGTGACCGACGATATTCCTAATCGTCTGGGAAGAGAGAAATTGGCCTACCTTGTTTAATATCGGCGATATCGCTTCGCTGCGAAGCTGCGGCGACATTTTATTAAATTCATTGACCCAATAATTTTTGAGGACCTGGTCGGGAAGCTTATCAACCACGCCCGCGCGATACTTATCATTGGTCAGAAGCTCCGGCACTCCGAGAAGCGTCGACCCGGGGACGTACAGAAGCGTCAAAATGGTGTTTCGTAAAATATACTCGAGCCGCGGCCCCCAACTGTAACTGTAGAGTTTGTAAAAAATTGAGACAATACCGGAGGCCACAAGCTCCCGAAATGCTTCGTTTTTCACCTCCAGAGGATTGAGGTGAAACGGATGCTCGCTATCGGACGGATCCAGATATGCCACGTCGTTAATCCGGTGAGACGGCACGTAATCCAAGATGATGTCGATGAGGTCTCCGTGCGGGTCAACCACGGCGACTCCTTCGCGGTTTTTCATGTCGCCCACGACCAAGTTGGCGATCATGGTCGATTTGCCCGTCCCCGTTTTTCCGACGACGTACACGTGCTTCCTCCGATCATCTTTCTTGATGCCAAACGTCGCCGGTTTATTGCGAAATTCCGTACGGGCAAAAAAGTTAATCCGTGCCCTCTCCTCTTCGCTGTCGGTAGAAATAGGTAAATTTTCCGGCGCTTCACTGGTGAGTTTCTCCCCCCACGCGATATTTTTTATCATCGCAAGACTCATGCCCGGCGGATGCCAAAGGCTCGCTAGCTCCGCGGCCCCAAAAATTTGGTTTTTCGGAGAGCCATCGGACGCGCGGGCGACAAACGCCGCCTCGGTGCGCTTTTTTTGCCAAAACGGGGGTTGAGCGGCGTGAAGACTGTTTCCTTCGCCAAGAGCGAATGCGCCGTATGATCCGACGAGGTCGTGAATAAGTGACCAAGCCCGATCCTGGTCCCCCGCTACCGCAACGACCCGAAAAGCGACCGTAAAGCCTGTTTGATTTATTTTCGACTCGATAAGCCGCGCGTGCGGATGGGCTTTCGTGCGGCCAAGGGTCGATGAAAGATCCGGAATGCCCGCAGCGACTGTCCGGGCGGCTGACTGCTGCCATCCGGAACCCGCGGGGGCCACACGCAGCTGTACGGAAACCGCTTCACCCTTGGGGAGTTGAGCGAGTTGACCCAAAAGACCGGCGAGCATGTCCAGATCGCGCACGTCTTTGTAGGTTTTCAGAGGATAATAATATGCGTTACCTAATGTAAGGTGGGCCACCGCATGAGGAAGAGACAAAAAGTGCGGGGCGTAATCAGGGACAGGGGCGAGCATCATCTTGGGGTAATGTGCGGCAAGCTGACTTTCTAAAAATACGGCAACCCCTTTGGGGGCAACAATAAAAAAATGAATAGCGCTATTGACAGACGCCAGCTCAAAACTCGCCCATCGCGCCGCCGCCGCGTGGCCCCCGCCAAAAAGAGACTCAAAAAATCCGCGGTGTGCCCCCCCAGTCCCCAGGGCGGCAAACACTTGCTCCATGGCCTCCGGTGTTTCTTCGCTCTCTCTATTATTTTTAAGCTCAAGAATAGATATGGCTTCAGAATCCATGAAGTAATCATAGCAGAGCAAAGTTAATTACATAAGGCCACCCCTTGCGGCTCTGCAAGGGGTGGCCTTAGAAAACAAAAGCTGTGAAAACTAAAAAGTGGAGTTTTCACGGTCCTGATGCGCTTCGTCATACTTGATCCCCACATAAATCCAGCTTACAATGATTTTACGACGCTCATACGTCTTATTTATAAACAACCATTGATAAGCACATGATTTAGAAACGCGATATACACATGATTATCATGTGCTGATCACGTGTTTTTCATCACGCGCTCATCTCTCGTATTCATGGAACAACATCCGGTTCCTCAAAACGTCACGACGTTTCAGTTTCGGCTGATCGGTGACATGACCATCAAGCAGTTCGGTTACTTGGCCGGCGGCATCATCGCGGCGTACGTCTGCTACAAGCTTCCTCTGCCTTTTTTCTTTACATGGCCCCTTGCTGTGACCTGTGGACTTTTAGGCTTTGGCCTGGCCTTTGTACCCGTCGAGGAACGGCCCATGGACGTTTGGATTGCGTCGTTTTTTCGAAACATCTACAGCCCCACACAATGGGTTTGGTCCCGCGAAGCGAGATCCGGCTCCGCCGGACAAAAATCCGTAACTCACGAATTGCCCATGACCACGACGCGGGTCTCCTCGGCGCATCACACATCAATAATTGATCAAACCATGAGGGCCTTCTCTTCAACAAAACCCAGTCCTCGTTCGACTGCTCCCACAATGACCGCGCCACATCCCACCTTCTCAACGAGAATGGCGACGGCACCATTATTGAGCGGAAAACCCATGATAACAATTCACGCCCACACGGGTTGGGTTGAATGGCTTGAGGCACTGTTTCATGATAAATCCAAGCCGTCGCCGAGGCTGTCGCCAGGACTTTCTTTTACGGATGCCCTTGCTTTTAAACAAAAACCGTCTATTGTTGGCACCCGCGTTGCGCCAACTACACAGCCACAACAAGCGCCCCTACCAACGCCAAAACCCGCAAGCGCTCCTCCTGTGGCGGTGGCGGCGCAACAGGCCCAGGCGCCCGTGCGGGCGCCACAATCACCAGAGACGCACGATCGCGTCGCCCTGCTGCAAAATCAATTATCAGAAATGATGCGTGACCGCGAACGGCTACAAGGGGAACTTCTCACAATGAGACAGCACGCAGAGGGTCGCCAACCAACAACCCCTCTCCCGCCTTCACGACAGGCCTCCGTGATGAGACCGCCCGCCGCCCCATCCACCCCCACCGTCAGAGTTATCTCACCCGCAGCAGCAACAGGGGCGGGGCTTCCCCGATTGACTACGTTTCCTAACATTGTCACAGGAATCATCAAAGACCAGTACGGCAACCTCCTCCCCGGCATGCTCATCACGGTACGCGACCGCAACGACGTGCCCCTTCGGGCGCTTAAGACCAACCGTCTCGGCCAGTTCGCCGCATCCACACCACTTCCGGACAACACCTATGTCGTAGACATTGAGGATCCTAAAGCTTCGTTTATATTTGACAAAGCTCAAATTCAACTCGCCGGCGCCATCGCCCCACCCCTTGAGATCACTGCGAAAAGCCAAAAACAGGTGGAGCGAGACCGTCTGGCTAAGGAGATATTTGGAAACCAAATGCAATAAAAATAACGAAATAAACGAATAATGGAATAAACGAATAAGCTAATGAATAATTTATTCGAAATTCTATTATTTCATTATTCAATTATTCATTTATTCGCTTATTACTCATGACACAACCCATCATACCCATCCGCTCAACCACGCAGGCATTCACGGAAATCGTGGACATTGACCGCGACGTCGTTCTATTTGTCGATGGATCCTGTGCCATAGTCATCTCCACGACCGCCGTAAACTTTGGTCTTCTCTCGGAAAAGGAACAAGAGGCCATCATCTACGCATATGCGGGACTCCTCAATTCGTTGTCGTTTCCCATACAAGTGCTCATCCGATCTCAACATAAAGACATATCATCGTATCTTAAGCTTCTCGAGGACCAGGAGATGAAACAGAAAAACCCGCGTCTTGCCAAAAATATCGCCAACTACCGCGCGTTTGTGGCATCAACCGTCAAAGAAAAGGACGTGCTCGATAAAAAATTTTATATCGTCATCCCGTTTTCAAGCCTCGAACTTGGATCTTCTACAAAAGTCCTTTTTGGCAGCAAAAGCCGCGGGCTGCCGTATGACAAAGAATATATTTATGAAAAAGCCATAACCGTACTTACCCCAAAAAAAGATCAGATTATGCGACTCGTTTCGCGCATAGGTCTCCAAGGTAAACAACTCACCAACGATCAGCTTACACGATTATTTTTTTCTGTCTACAACCCCGGTGTGCCACAACCGGAGCAAATTAATCCGACCAATTTAACCAATAACCCAATCCGACCAATGAATGAAAATCGGATTGATCAAATTAACACATGAATATAAAAAAAGCATTCAAACAGTTTATCAACCCCATGCCCGAGGATGTGGCGGTCAAACATGACCCTGCCGCCCCCCTTGAGGCACGAGACATGATCGCGCCACCCACCATTCAAGTGGACTTTGACCACATCAAGGTGGGTGATCAATTTCACAGAACACTCTTTGTGGTGGGTTACCCGAGGTTCGTCACCGCCAACTGGCTTGAGCCGCTTATTTCATTTAACCATACGCTTGATGTTTCTATGTATATCTACCCCACACGGTCTGAAGAAATTCTTGAAAATCTCAAGCGGAAAATCGGTGAGATGGAGGCCACCATACAGTCCGATATGAAACGCGGCAGGGCTATTGAGCCGTCCGTCCAGGTGTCTCTTGAAGACGCGCTTGGTCTCCAGCAAGAGCTTGCCAAGGGCGCAGAGCGGTTTTTCCAGTTCGGTCTTTACATCACAATCCCTGCACGCACCATAGAGGAATTGGATAAAGTCACCAAGCAGGTAGAGGCCACCATGGGATCACTCCTCATCATCACAAAAAAAGCCGTACTTGCTATGGACGAAGGATTCCGGACTACCCTCCCTATGGGGCAAGACAGAATAATGGTCACCCGCAACATGGACACGACCACGCTGGCGACCACGTTCCCTTTTACCACGTCTGAACTTTCTGCAAACGAAGGGATCCTCTACGGCATGAATGAGCACAATGGAAGTTTAATAATTTTCGACCGGTTTACTTTAGAGAACGCAAACATGGTGGTGTTTGGCAAATCCGGAAGTGGAAAGTCGTTCATGGTGAAACTTGAGGCCATGCGCAGCCTTATGTTTGACACCGAAGTCATCATCATTGACCCGGAAAACGAATATGAATCCATGACCCACGCGCTTGGGGGCGAATATATCCGCTTTCATTTTGGTACGACGACAAAAATCAATCCGTTTGACCTGGCACTTCTTCGCGCCGGAAGCGGCGAAAGCGAGCTCAATCAAAAAATCCTCGCGCTTCACGGATTTTTCCGGGTCGTCATGGGGACGCTCACACCCACAGAAGACGCACTTATTGACCGGGCTCTCATCCTCACCTACAAACAGCGTGGCATTACGCCAGACCCGGCAACACAGGGGCGCGAGCCACCACTCATGGAGGATTTATATAAATCGCTCATCGGCATGGAAGAACCGCTAGCGCGGGGCCTGGCTGACCGCATAGAAAAATTTGTAAAGGGGAGCCTGGTGGGAATATTTGACCAACAAACCAACGTGGAGATACGAAACCCTCTCACGGTGTTCTCCATACGCGACCTAGAGGAGGAGCTTCGCCCTATCGCGATGTATCTCATTCTTGATTTTATCTGGACCAAGGTAAGGCGAGACCTAAAGCGCCGGCTTCTTATTGTCGACGAAGCGTGGTATATGATGAAGTTTCCGGACTCGGCCTACTTTATGAACTCTATTGCTAAAAGGGCGCGCAAATATTATCTAGGCGTCACCACCATATCCCAAGACGTCGAGGATTTTCTTGGCACAGACCTCGGTCGCGCGATCATCCAAAACAGCAGCCTACAGGTCCTTCTCAAACAATCGCCTGCCGCCATAGACCGCATCGCGGAGGCATTTTTTCTCTCTGAAGGAGAAAAACACCTCCTTCTCTCCGCTGACATTGGCGAGGGGCTCTTTTTTGCCGGACCAGCCCACGCTGCCATGCGCGTCATCGCAAGCCCAATTGAACACGACCTGGTCACCACTAAGCCGCAGGAGCTTATTGCTCAATCACAAAAAATAAAATCTGAAGAGCGGCTGCTGCCCACGTCTAACCGCCCCCTTTTTACCGTGGAGGCGGTGACGGGCAATAACGGACAATAATCATGGCTCAACAAACAGAAGAAAAACAAACGATAAAAGAATTTATCGACAACCTCCTTGACGACCTATCCTCTGGAAGGATAACGCCCGAAGCCGCCCTCGTGGCCGCGGGACAATATGCGGGCTTACGAAAAACACTGCTTCAAGAGCTTGATGGCACCCTCTCTACACAAGACCCAGAAGGGGGGCTTTCGGTTGACGTGGTGACGCGCGCACTTCGCAGCGCAGAGGCCGCCATTGAGACCTACCCACCACAATTTCAGGCAGAGCGGCCCGACACTCCGTTGTCCCCTAAAGATGTATTAGAAAGGGCGCGTTCACTTCGCGCGGCAGAGACAATTGTCACAGGGGCTTGGGCGGACCAACACACCAAGGTCGAGGAGTTGCGCAAAACATTCATTACGAGGCTTGTCAAAAATTGGATTGCCAAAACGCGGGAGGTTGGAGCGGAAGAAATAGATGAGGTCGCTCTGACGCGAAAGCTTGAGGGCGTGATTACCAGCGACCCGTTGGGGCCCGGGGCGACAAACGCCATGGAGTCGGCGCTTAGCACGGCGCCCACCCAAAAAAACGCCGCAAGAGAGATGGTTCGCGACGCACAGCCCGCGAGGCAAGAGCTCGCTGCGGCAGTGGCCAGCATTGAGAGCGTTCGGGCGGTATCAAGGGCTGTGTTTGGGCGCGCTGGATCGCCCAACGTCGACCACTTCGCTACAATCGCCACCCACATCGTCACGTCTTCGGGGTTGCCCGCACAAGAAGCGGTCAGGCGCGCCGATGCGTTATCCCGCGCGGCAGAAGCCGCGTCCTCCTCTATTCCCAACGAAACTTCCCTGCTTGCCTCCGGCCGATTTTTTAGCAATTTAGCAGAGGGACCGGCACAAAAATTGGTCGCGGCGGCGGCGGATGCATTATTTGCCCAACTTTCTCCTCTCGCCCAACAAAACGTGATTCGCTCTGCGTTTTCCAGGGCGCTTGAGGGGGCGCTTAGTAAAACTGACGACCTTACGCTCCGCTTTGGGAAAAATTTCGTGGACAGCGAGCTGTTCCGCGTCGTCATTGAGGGGGCAAAAAAAGAATTTGCCCAAGAACCGGGAGGCGGCGGAACAGGAACGAGGCAAGCCCGCAGCGTGATTGAGGACATTCTCGGATCCGTCCTTCGGGGCCCGGCCGCGGCGCCGCTTCTCGCCGGACCCCGCGAGACAATACTCAATTATTTTGAGCTTATGGCTATCAACGCCGGGCTTGCGGATGATAAAAAGTTGCCTCTTTTTGGAAAAACCGACGGGTTAGCGCTCCTCCTTTCTTCTCCGGCGGGAAACGGAAAAGCCGCCCCAAGCGCTAGCCTTGTCGCGGCTGCCGCCTCTCTTTCGGGACAACTCCCATCTTGGCAACAGTATTATATGATGGCAACTTCCCTTGTCTCGCCCGCGGCCGCGTCCCCATCTTCTTTCCCGTCGGGCCCGGGCGTCCCGCAGGTTGGTTTTTCCGGGGGTGGATTGGGGGGCGCCATAAGCGGCGCCCTGGCGGGAGCAGGCTTGGGCCTTGCGGGACTTGGGGGGCGCATGGGTGGCAATTTTTTAAACACGATATTTGGCGGCGCCCCCTCTTCCCCCTTCGGAAGAAGGTCAGAAAAAACCAGCTTTTGGGACGACACTCCCCTCATGATCTCCGTGTTTATCGGTGTCGCGATCGTGCTTCTTTTTGTACTCCCGACGTTTTTCAATGTTGGGTCTATAAAATCCAACACCATTACCTCTTCGTTATTAAACGCCGCAGCTGAAGCCGAAAGACGCGGACGAGACAGGGTGGGTGGATTTGACAAACAATATCCGCAACCTCCAGACTATCTCGACCCATCGCTTTTTACTGGAAAAGAGTTTGCCTGCTTGTCGTTTGGAGACGGGTTTGACACCGGCGCAGGAACAAGCCGAAAAATCACCAACACAGAAGCTTCTCGACTTGCGACCGTCCTGACAAAATTTCCTCAAATAAACGTGCTCTCTTGTGGCTTGTCGTGTCCTGCAAAAAAAATTAACATAACGGTTTTTTCTGAGCTAAGCGACTATGGTGGCTTTGCCCCGCCGTCCCACCCAGGAAACGTCATTCTCTATCAACACGTGTTTACAAATTATGACGACCAACTCCTCGCGTATCTCCTTGCCCACGAACTGGCTCACAACATTGATTGGTTTCAAGATCCTCTTTCTGTGGGATTTCAAAAACTTGGGTGCGGAAGCGTGCCCCCATCAACATACCATTTCGGCGGGGACTCCCACGAGTCGTTTGCCGAGTCGGTGGCGCTTTATCTCATAAACCACCCGGAAATAAAAACGTACTGCGATGGGAAGGCATATAACTATTTAAATGGCGCGCTTAATCAGTGCAGACAGTGACCTTCGCCGTCTTATTCCGAGGACACTCTCACGGGCATGATGATATGGAGGAATGCGAGATCTTTGGACGACCGAAAGGCCCCGGTGTTTAATGCGCCGGTCATTTCAAGCGCCACATCACTCCCTGGAAAATTAGCAAGAAGCTCTGCGAGAAACCTGCTGTTGAAGGCAATGTCTCCCTCCTCCCCTTCGGTTTTCGCGTCCACCTCGACGGTGTTCTCCCCTACTTGCGGGGCGTTGGCGGAAATCGTGAGTGAGTTTTTTGCAATATGAAGCCGGACAATATTGGCGCTGTCGCGGGCGAATATGCTTGCTGATTTCACAGCCCTCGTGAGGGCCTCTACGTCAAGGGTTGCTGTCGTTGTGTGTTTGGAGGGGATAATTTTTTCAAAGTTGGGGTACTCTCCTTCTATCCGGCGGGTAATAATGGTGGTATCTCCCACCGCCACCACCAGCTGCCCGTCCCCCGCATCAGAAAGCAAAACATCTTTAACCTCTTTATCTTCTTGGCATAAGCGCAAAACCTCTCCCAGCGCACGGCCAGGAACAACGAAGCTCGTGTCTTTCGGAAGAACAAGCGTGGACTGATATACCGACAGGCGGTATCCATCGGTCGCGGCAAAGAGCGCCCCTTCTTCTTTTTGAACGATTCTCACCCCCGTCAGCAAGGGCCGCCCCTCGTCCGTAGACGCCGCAAACAAAACGAGAGACAAAATAGAGACCAACCTTCCTCTCTCAAGCGGAACTTCTTTCTTTGTGACGGCTTTGCCCGCAGGAGGAAACTCCCCGGCAGCCACGCCCGCAACCGTTGCCCGCACGCCCCCACAAGACACGCGAAGCGACCCCTCCTTCTCTTCGAGTGTCACGGTGTCCTGTGGAAGAGAGGAAATAAGTTCAGAGAACACCTTCGCCGGCACGCAAAGACCCCCTTCTTTTTCTACTTTCGCGCCGACCAACACCGTCTCTGTCGTCTCTATGGACGAGGCAGTGATCAAGAGCCCTTCCTTCGTTGCGTTTATCAAAAGATGAGAGAGGATAGGGAGAAGGGGCTTCGTTGAAATAACTCTGTTCGTCCGGGTTACTGCCTTTACAAGGTTTTCTTGAAGTATAGAGACTTTCATTGTTTATTTATTCGTCGTAGTAGTAAGTAACGAGCGTGGAAAAGTGTACGACGTTTGCGTGCGGGTGTCAACGACAAGGAGAAGGCGGGGCGAGGGGCGTGGAAAACACGCAGTTTCTTTGTGGATAAAGATGTGGATAAGGGGCGGGCGAATGTGGAAAAGTGGATATGTTGGGCCAGGGAAACGGACTTATGCCCACAACCGCTTCTTTATCCCCTCTACGTCTGTGCGGAGACGCTCGTTGATGGAGAGCTCTTGAGTAATGGTTTCAACCCCATGCATGATCGTGGTGTGGTCGCGGCCCCCAAGAAGGCCGCCGATGTCCTCAAGCGTTAGTCCCAGTTCGGTTTTACACAGATACATAATGATTTGCCGGGGCCTTGCGATGGGGCGGTCTCGCTTGGGGCTTTTGATCGTGGTTGGTTTGATGCTGAAATAGTTGGCAACCACCTCCAGAACCTCTTGTGGTGGTACGCGCTTGTCGTGTTTGGCGATGCCGCCGCTCCCCACGACCGCCTTGGATCCCAACAGCGACGCGACGAGCTCCGGGGTGGCCGGCCCAACGCCCGGCGCGGTAAGTTTTCGTAAAAATCCCTCGATGGCCCTCGTGTCGGTCAGGTTGGCCGCAACAAGTTGGGCGGCCTCCGAAGGAACCGTGATTTCGAGAGCCGCTGATTTAATATTGACGATTGCCACCCGTAGCTCAAAGTTGGGCGGGGCGATGTCCACCGTCAATCCCCCCTCGAACCGGCTGCGGAGCCGGTCTTCAAGTTTGGCAATCTCTGACGGCGGTCGGTCGCTCGTGAGGATGATCTGTGTCCCCTCGCGATGGAGCGCGTTGAAGGTGTGAAAAAATTCCTCCTGGGTTTGTTGTTTGCCGGCGATAAACTGGACGTCATCGACCAAAAAAAGCTGTGCCGTGCGGTATTTTTGTCGAAACTGGCGGTTGGTTTTTGTTTGGATGGCCTCAACGATTTCGTTGGTAAATTCCTCTCCCATACAATAGACGAGCTTAACGTTGGGCTTTTTAGCAAGAATGGCGTTTGCTACGGCGTGCATGAGGTGCGTCTTCCCCACTCCGACGCCACCATAAAGGAATAAGGGGTTATACGCGCCGCCAGGATTTTTGGCGACGGCGGTGGCGGCGGCATAAGCCAGCTGATTGGTGGTGGATACGGCAAAATTGTCAAACGAGGCGTCAGCCCGAATATGGAGCCGTCGGGCCGCATCCAACGGCCCGATTGTCGACGGAACAAACGAGGAAGCGTTTTGTGTGGAAAATAATGGGCCAGCGTCGTCACCCTCAAGGCGGTTGTGTTTGGCGGCCACCACAAACACCAGGCTCACATTTTCATTGGTGTGGTGGTCAAGGATGCTTTTGATGAGGCTGTAATAGCGCGATTCAACGAGCGTCCGTATGGGCGCATTGGGGATACCGATGGTTGCAACACTGCTCGCAAGAGACAAAAGAGAAGACCCTTTGAATTGGGTATGAAAAGCAACGCGAGAGACAGAAAGCTCGACTTCCGCAAGGCACGTTTTCCAGAGTTTTTCCAGATCCATATGTGATGAGCACGTGATAAAATAATCTGATTAGCGCGTGACGTGGGCAGAAGGAGGCGTGGATAACTTATCCACATCCTAGAAAGTTTTACTATGATTGTCAAGGGCAACATAAAAAGGTTTTTACAACAAGCCCTATCTGTTTTTCAAAACAATGGAGAAGTTGTTATTTTTTTCTTCTTTCTTCTGGCGTCTTTATTTTTAGGAGACGGGAAGCAGCCGCTTGTCGATGTGTGGTGGGCGTTGGGGATTCTGACGATGTATGGGGCGCGGTATTATCAAAGGGGCAAGCTCGATCTCCAGCCACTCTCCCGCCCGACTGGATTTTTGTGGTCGGCGCTTATCGTGTATTTCATTATATTGATTCCTTTTTCCGATAGCGCGGGATATTCTATCAGCGCAACAATGCGACTGATTGAGGGATATTTGGTCTATGTGATGTTTCACGCGGTTGCTTCAGAGCCCCGCGGCAACGTCTCAACAGCGAGCCCCCTCAAGGGGAGTCCAGTTGATTTGTTTGCCCGGGGACTTCTATTTGTTGGGGTAGTAGCAACAAGCGCTTCATTTGTGTTTCTTCTCTACCCTTCCTTTGCCCGGCTTTTGCCGCCCATGAACCTGCTTTATGCCAACTACGGACACAACCATCTGGCAGATTTGTTGTTATTTATCTTTCCCGTCGCGATTGGGTTGGTTGAAAAGAAAAAAAACACTTGGGTGTTTGGGGCGCTTGGGTTATTTAGTGTTGGCATGCTTCTCACCTTTGCCCGCGGGGCGTGGGTTCTTCTTGTTTTTTACCTTTTATTTCTTGTCGTAGGAAGCAAAAGTCAATTAATAAGAAGGGTTGGGCTGTCTGTCGCGGCGGCTTCTGTCGCGGCCCTCCTCACTGTTTCTCTTGTTTCTCTTCGTGGAGCACCACAGGGCAGCGGCTTAATGGCGAGACTTGCGAGCCAGACTCAAAAATCATCGCTCCTGCAGGACGGGCGGTGGGAGTACTGGGGGCAATCCATTGAGGCGATAAAAGAGCGTCCCCTTTTTGGGAGCGGCCCGGGGACGTTTTATTTGGAGTCGAAACGGCTACAGTCGCGCCCGAATTCGTGGTCATGGTTTGCCCATAGCTTTCCGCTGCAAACAACAACAGAAATTGGATTCGTGGGGACATTAATTTTTTTGTTTTTGATTTATATCATGCTTCGATAAGCATGGTTTGGCTTGTCATCAACCAAAGACAACGACGGTGCGCCGCTATTACTATCAGGGGCGGTCCTAGTTTTTTTCTATGGATTTTTTGAGTTCACCATGGATTATGTCGCGGTCTGGATACTGCTTTGTGCGACACTTGGCTTGTTAATTGAACATGATGCCAGCATTCATAAGGAGGGATCAACGCGTGGAGCCACTGAAATTGCCCTGATTGTGTTGGCGGCATTTTATTTTTCGTCTCTCGGTAGCATTGTGGCCACAGCAGCAAACAATAAATCATTTGCGTTTGGACTGGCCCCATATAACGCTGGCGCCGCAAAAGACGCGCTTGCTTCCCAAGGGCCCATGCAAATTACGGCGCTGACCGGTAGGATTTTAGCTTTTTTTCATAAAGCCAACCCGGAGATTTTTTCATTGCTTGCGGCCGCGGAGAATGATGTGCTTCGTAATGCGCGCGCGCGCGAAACTCTAATTGAAATCGATCCCTGGGGGAAAACAGCATTTGAAGCGGCAAAGAATTTAATTCTACAAGGGTCGTGGGACCGGGCCGGATTAATAATTTCTTCCAAACAGGGACACGAGGAAAACTACGCAGAACGCAAAGAGCTTTCCGGTTTAATGCTTGATCTGGGAGATGGACTTTATAAAGCGGGAAGATGGGCCGAGGCGGGACAATGGTATATGCGCGCACAAGAAGAAGACGCGTGGGCGCTTAACCGGCATGAACCGGCATTCCTCCGGTTTCGTGCGAAACCCCAGGAGGCGCTATTCTTTTTTGACAATCTGATCCCAACCCCTGGTAATTATTTGGGTAAACATAGAGACGCCTACGCTCGTGAGTGGCTTAGTGCGCTGGTTGAAACCATTCGATCGGGGGAATCCGCCGATGTGGCCAAACACGTTCGTGCAATCGGATTGCTCGCTCCATGGATGAAAAATCAACTATGGAAAGATGTTGGATTACTGCTTGTGGATCAATCAAAAAATGATGAAAATAACGGAAATTATTCTGCGGCATCAGAAAAAGCCCTGTTAGTCTTTGCGCTATATCATGTATTTCCTGAAAATCTGTCTAATCTTGATTGGGAGCTACGTAAAAAGGCCTCGATAGAGATGATGGAATTGGGAAATGTTGTCGCGTCACGCGACCTCATCATCACAGAAAAATTGCAGGAGGCCGCCATGGATATGGTCTCATGGGTCGGGCGGTATGCACCTTCGTGGTATGAAGATCTGAATTCAAAGAAAACGACAGCAGAATTGCTTATGGATTATCTTGATAGCCCCAACAGCAAAGTTGGAAATTGGGCAAACAAAAGTCGCACACATGCGGCGATATTGTTGATAGAAAAACTTATTGACGAGGGCAATCCTAAAGATGTTTATAGTTATGCAAAACAAATGACCGCCGTGAATGAAGTTAATTATGAAAGACGAAATAATCTTGTCGTTCGTCTTCAAAACAAAATAGATAGTTTATTGCTCGCAGGCAACGCGTCGGATGCACAACATCTTATGCGGTCTATGAAATTACTATTACCGGACGATTACTGGGTACAAGCGCAAGAGGGATATTTTTATCTCGCGGCAGGTAACGCCGGAAAAGCGAAAGAAGCCTTTGCGGCGTGTACAACATCCAGGCCGCCGGGTCATAAAGACTGCACGTTGGGACTCGGGCAATTACATGGAACAACATTTTCAAAAACTAGATATCAGCAAATATCTTCTATTTTACAAAAAAAGAAACGGTGGCAAGATTTTACCCGGTAACAAATGAGACCAAAAAATTTTTTTATTGGCCAATTGGCAATATCGATGCTTATAAAGAGAGGGCTTCTAGTGGTGTCGGCAATTTTAGGTGTAGCAGGGTCGTTTGTTGCTATAAACACAATCCTTGAGATCACAAATATAGGCATGTCCCCTGTTTATTCTGATTGGACGCTTGATAGAACCATTTATTCGCCGCGATATATTTATTGGGGGAAAAATTACTGTGAGTTGTTCCCTCAGAACTGCGAAGCGCCGGAAGAGGAGCTTGTCACAAATAAGCCAGAAGTTTTTAATAGCCAGGGTTTAAGCGATAAGGAATGCAAAAAAATTTTATTTCTTGGCGATTCTTATACGTTTGCCCCTTGGACAAAACGAGGGGAGTCTTATGCTGCCATATTTTCGAAGCTGTACGCTTCTGAAAAAAATCAGTGCGTGGTGTTGTATCGGGTGGCGACAGGAGGAGTTGGAAATGACCAGGAGTTGGCGCGGTTTATCGATGTTGTCGAGCGGCTTCGTCCAAATATCGTCGTATGGCAATTTTATGAGAACGATTTATTTGAAAACGTTGTTGCCGAGTTATTTTCAGTAAAAAACGAAACGCTTTACAGAAATAACGCATATTTAAACATAAGATTTCTCGGTGGATTTATTAATCAACATGTCCCCCTCGTAAGGAACACCGCGATAGGAAAACACCTTATGTTTTTGGGAGAAACAAATGATGTTTTTCGTGTTTGGCCCACAAATCCTTATAACCAGGAGCAAGTAATTGTCTATAATCAGAAAAAAGTAGTTAAAATGTTGGATTATATGGATAGTCTTGGTAAATTATATCAATTTACCAATTTCACCACCCTGGCCCCGGTGGAATGTGGGATTGTTCAAAAATATCCTTGCCAAGAAGGTAGCATGCGTTTGCACCAAGTCTTGAAGGACATCCTCCTTACCAGGAGTAATTATCTCAGCATGGAAACGCCATCGGGAGACAACAATATTCTTGGAAGCCAGATTGACAGAGATGAAGCAGGCGAGGGCGAAGGTCTTTTTAACGTTGTTGATGATAAGAATCCGCCGGGGGCTCGACACCTGTCTGTCAAAGGGAATAAAAAATTTGGTACCATATTTTATGAAAATTATCGATCAAAAAAGGGACTGTAATCGCGAAGCCCATGACGCAGTTTTTGCCAAAGCGGCTTGACCAGTATTGCTAACATAAAATGAATATTACCGATCGCATACCGATACCAAAGCCTTCGTGGGTTTTGACAAAGACGGTAGAGCCATTCGAGGCCCAACCGTTGCACCCGTGGGTGTGCCTGTTTTTCTACTCCGGCTAATAGATTAAAAGCAGCACCGACTCCGATTAACGTGTTAGCATTTATTTTATTGTGATTATTAATCATCCACAACTCTTGGTGAGGACAACCTAACCCCACAAACACCACGTGAGGTTTATGTTTATTGATTTGATTAATAATTTGACCGTTTTTTTTCTTACTAAATATTTTTACCGGTGTATCTAATGATCCGACGAGTCTAAGTTTTGGAAACAGAAGAGCAAGACGTGAAATCATTGCGGCACCTTGTCCAAGAGAGCCGCCCAAAAGGAAAACTTTCCAATTATTTGATTGTGCAAGGCTACACAGTTTCAACATTAATATGGGGCCATACACCCGTTCAACGTGTTTACATCCATGTAATTTTAGCAACCAAACCAAAGGCATTCCGTCTGGTGTTACAAGGGTTGCCTTATTAACGCCGTCTAATAATTTAGGATTGTTTTGGCATTCCACAACGAGGTGAACGGCAGCAACGCAAATATACCCCTTTTTTCTTAACGTGATCACTGATTCAATCAGGCGAAGACAAGAATGATAATTGATTGCCGAAATATGAACACCGAGGATGTTTTTGAAGGGAACCGTCATAGATCTTATTGTTGGAACAATGGTATTATACCTGACAAACGTATGAATATTCTTATGCTTACCTACGAGGTGGTTGATGAGGGGGGGAGTTTTATCCGTAGTTTTTCTTTGGCAAAAAAATTGGTGAAATTAGGACACACAGTCACGTTGTTGGCATCAAACAAAAAGCCGGGTTTATTTGAAAGAAAAACCAAACGTCATGGAGTTGTTGTCATAGAAATTGCCTGTCCCCTACCCCATCGTATACGACACAACGGAACAAGCCCGTTTCAAACAATTGGTAGGACTGTTCATGTTTTGCGTCACCGCTATGACGTGGTACATGGATTTGGTCACCGGCCATCCGTGTTTATTCCGGCATTCATTCATAAGTTTCTCTACCGGCGACCATATGTCGCAGATTGGGCTGACCTTTGGGGATGGGGAGGGCTTGGGAGTTATCGTGGGGGCCTGTGGGGAACGACAGTTGGATGGCTGGATGATATTTTGGAAAAATTTGTATATCGTAACAGCGATGGTGTAAGCGTCATAAGCCGTGCTCTTTTTCAAAGAGCGCGGCGATTCGGCGTTTTACAAAGCCACACAGCGATCGTTCCGCCAGGGTCAAGCGTTGACGAAATTGTGCCGCTTTCAAAAGCAACTCAACGTAAAAAATATGGATTTTCTATCCGTGATCATATATTGGTTTATGTTGGCAACGCACCATATGACGCCCGCCTGTTGGGTAAAGTGATTGTAGAAGTGATGACGCAAGACGACAGGGCCCGCGCAATTATTATTGGTCGACACATGGAAGAATTTGATAGTGTTGTGAGAATCAGCGGATTTAAGAAAAGAATACGGCATTATGGTTTTATTGCTCATGATCACATTTCTACTTTAATGGCATGTGGAGACGTGATGGTGCTGCCATACACGAATCGAGAGATAAATACCAATCGTTATCCGAATAAAATTGGTGACTATCTTGCTGCCGGACGTCCGACTGTTGCCAACGCAACGGGAGACCTGGCGAGGTTATTCAGGGACTATCCCATTGGAGAGACAGCACCGGAAGAACCCATCGGATTTGCTCGCGTTATTTTACGGTTGTTAACAGACGCCAAAAAAAGGAGGGTTTTAGGACAAAATGCACGCAGACTCGCGGAAAGAGAATTTTCATGGAGACGGTCTGCTGAATCGTTAGATGCGTTTTACCTGTCAATTCTCGAGGAGTACCATTCGATGTCAACGTTACGGAGCCCGGCTTGACGAACAAACCCCCGCAAGAATAGAAAATCATGGAGTTTGATGAGTAAAAAAACTACAACTTTTTTCCATACGTTGAGGTTTGTGTTTTTTAGCATGGCGCGAAATTCAACTGGCCAAAGCTTAATCCTTCGGAGAAAATAAAGTGCCCGGCGATCCGGAAGGTGAATAAACTCTCCTTTTAGGTTCCATTTTTGGCTCAATTGCATTGCGAGCATTCCTCTGTAATATGCTTTTTTTATTAACAAACAGACGGTCGGCGTTTCCTCGTGGGAGATCACCATGCGGGGGTTGTAGACGCCCCTGATCTTTTTGGATGTCAATTGAAATCCCAAGTCTGTGTCAGCAGAATCATATCCGAAGATCTGAAACGAAGGGTCAAAGCACACCCGCTTTGTTACGAGTATGTTTTTTTTGTAGGCAACGTTTTTGGTATCCATAAGGAAGGGAGATGGAATTCCGTTGTGTTTTTTTAACTCGTACAAAAACCAGTAGTTGTTTCGTGTTTGGAAGGCCTGGGCGACGACGTTTTTTGGGTTAAAAAGAAGAGACCTTCCTATAACATATGATGCACCCGCGTTGGTCAAGGAGAGTAGTACCGCTTTTGTCCATAAGGGGTCCAAAACGCAATCATCGTCTGTAAAACCAATGATCGCGGTTTTACACTCAGCGATAGCCTTATTTCGTGCGTCTGGAACAGTGGTATTTGGTTCATATATATATATGAGGGTTGATATTTTTTTTTGGAACAATTTTATAACAGGAAACGCTGTTTTATTTATGTCGTTATCGACAACAAGAACCGCATGCGGCTTAATCGTTTGCCGAGCGACACTTTGCAGACACCTCGCAAGTTTTTGTGGGTTGTTTTTTGTAATGATTGCGATGGATAATCCCTGGTTCATATGACAGAGAGATATGCCAGAAGGACCATAAACATATCGAGAGACGGGTCTTGATGAAATAATGTATGAAATTGGGAATTAACCATAAATGTTGCTGCACTAACCCAAACACTAAAAGAGATCAGAGATTTCGTTGCCCGTCGGAGTGTAGAGTAAAGAATACCGATAGCAAATATGATAAAAAGCAACCCTCCCGGGATGCCCGTTTCCGAAAAAAAGAGAAGAAATGTATTGTGTACAGGAAAAAGAAAATTCCGGACAACAACCGGAAGATCTTGAGCTGACATAATCTCGGTAAACCGATTTAGCCCTACGCCAAACAAGGAAAATTTTGATATTTGATAGAACGCTTGTTCTAAAAGGTATATCCGTCCAACTCCGGTTCCTTGAGACCATATGGCGTTCAATGATGTTAGCCGATCAAGAAGAGTTCCTCCAAACAAGACAAACAATGAAAGGAAAAATATGAGAAGTGCGAGAGATATTTTATTATAGAATCTACGAAAGGTCTCGAGATTTACCACCACCAATAGGGCGATCGCGCCGCCAGTGGCAATCCACGCGCTTCTACTGAGTGTTCCGAAGAGTGCGAGCAACCCCAATATGGTTGTGAGTGAAAATAAACCAACAGCAACATAATTACGCCTTTTTTGTATAAAGGATAGCGCCGTTAATGCAGAGGCAATCGGTATAACGAGAGACAGATAGCTTCCAAAAAACGTTGGATGTCCAAAGAGGCCGGAGACTCGATAGAGTTGTGCTCCATCAGCAGTAAAAAATCCCATTACATTACGAAACGCGTTATCTTCTAAAAACAACCCGATAGGCCTTTGAGAGAGAAGCTGTTTGGCTCCAATAAGCCCAAGGAATGCAAGTCCCGCAATGAACACCTCGAGGGCATGAAATCGGGTTTCTCCCTTGACGAAAAGAACCCGTCCGGAAAAAAAGGCAGATAAAGGAATGATAAGGGAAATTAACCCAAGCCAGCTCACCGTAGAACCACCGGTGACAACAACGGACAACAGAGCCCATCCAAAGAAGGATGCAAGAATCCACAAAAAGCCCTCCCCTTTTTTGGTCAACGGGGTCTTTATTGGGGATAAAAACAAGAGCAAAAGGATGGCAAAGGAGAAAATAAGTTTCAGCGAAAATCCAAAATAGAAGGCATATGCGGACATCCATGGTTCCGGCCCGGCAGTCACGACGGAAATATTCCATCCGCGGATTCCCCGTTGAAAAGGAAGCACAAATAATAACATAAAAAAGAGGGTTTCCAAGGGAGGACGCTTGAAATACAAAAAAAGTACAATCCCGTAAAGAAGGACCGTGATGATATAAGATTTTTCGTTATAGATAAAAAAAAGAAGAACGTACGACAACAGCGTCCATAAAAAAAATAGGTGTTCTGATATGAGTCTATAGAGACGGGGCATCTTGTATTGATTGAATTGTGGCCATAACATTCACTTGAGAAAAATATATCCAGATTTGCTGTCCGATTTTAATACTCTGATGTCCCCCAAAGTACCACCCGCTGTCGTGGTGTTGTGCTCGTAGGCGCACCTTCATCACGACATCTTTTGCCCGAGGATCTATGGAGAGAAACGTATTGTTTGGTGGGTTGTCGATTGTTGCGTCAGATAGAAATATCGCACTTGTGGGGGGCTCTATGGAAATAGTTTCCACAACAGCAACTTGTTTTTTTTGCGGACCATTGAGCATGGTGTCTCCTACACGCAGAGCTTCAACGACCCAAGGATCTTCATTTCTGACTCTTACTGTAGCGACAATTTCTTTTTCCGGATATCCCTTTTCGGGTACGTTATCATCAATGATTTGTCCCAACACGTCTGCCCGCGTGAGATGAAGCTCTATGAAGGCTCCCACTTCGACCGGCTTGCTGTTGTAGATGAATTTATTCGTCCGGCCGTTAATTTCTCCTTGAAGTTTGGCCGTGAGATACAAATCAACATCTGTGCCCCAGCGATCATATTTTTCAATGGCAATGATTTCTCCAGACCTCCAGCCGTTGACCGTGGTTTCCACGTCACCCACCTGAATGTTTTCACTTAACCAAAACGGCGGCCGATACCCGGCGTAATTATTGTAATTTTGAGTCCATGATTTACCGACGACCTGAATTCGAATAATCCGCTCCGTTGGTTTTCGACCGTAAAATTTTACGACGAAAATAGTTAACCCCACTAGTATGAGCAATACAAGAACGTGTATTGGGCTTAAGGTCTTTATTCTTTGTAAGAATAGACGTGTTAGGCGGTGCATAGTTTCGTTTATAGATTTTATCACAATGGAGGGATGATGGACGTTCGTCGCAGAGAAGAGACTGCGGACGAAAAAATTTGCTTGTTCATTATGGCCCAGCAGATGCGCTTCTCATTGTCTTTAAAGGGAAGATCAGATGGATGGAAAAGCCTTTGTTTCATTATGGAATATAGTATACGTTGAGGCAACCGGAAGGAGGCTCTGTATTTTAGAGCTGATTGCAGGATGTCCTTGGGGAGGGAATTGGGGAATAGGTCATTGAATAAACACGCAAACCAGTGAAAGTATGGTATCAAGTGATACGTACGAATAAGTCTCAGTACTTCGTCCCAGCGTATGGATTTTTTATATGTGCGAACAACGCGGAACAGTTCGTAGTAACGAACCGCTGATTGGAGGTTATGTTGGTATAAAAGGTGTACGAATAGGCTTACAAACAACGCAGTGGGTGAAAATATATACACAGGAATACCGTGGTATAGTCTGTGTTGTTTTTGATTATATAATTCTTGTGTGAGAAGCCGATTGTTGTAGTCGGACAGAATTCGACTAGTAAAGCTGGATGAATTAACGATAGCAGTATGAAGCTCTACGGTTGTATTACCTCTTATAAATATATGTTCACTCAACGGAGCATAGAAATCTTGATGTATGAGCGCATTTTTAATGGTCTTTTTGTGGTTCCAGAAACATTTGTACCCCAATTTTGTGAGGATACCTGCGGCTAATTTGACAGCAGAAACAGGTAAAAGGATGTCCAAGTCACCAGGGATTTTAATCGGCGCTTGGAAAAGCACATGTTCATGCGGAAGCGTTTTCATTATGACAAATCGTATGCCTGCATTTGTGAGTGAGCGGACGATATCCGCAGTCGTCTGTTTTTTTATGGCTGACATATGCTGTATGGCCAGCTGATCTGCAATCATGTGTCGCATAAATTCTTCTGGGGCAACCGATTGAAATACAGGAGAATTAAAAGAATCTTTACAAATTGCTTGTAGCTGGTTTTGCCGAATGAGTGCTAAAAGTTGTTGCCAATCAATGAGACCGGCCAATTTTTGTACTACGGCATATGTTTTTTTCGCCGCGGCCGCGTTATTACTCAACTCCAGGAGCACCTGTTCTTCTGGGGACAATCTGATCCAGGGCATAATATAGGCGCTTAACAAAAGCAAAGAACGGAAAATGTTCATAGCCGGTATTAATTTTTTTGTTTATCCTTGCGTCGAGTGCATTATAGAAGTCGGTGAGACGACGCACAACCGTGCGACCAACGATCCAAACCAACGGCATAAACGCCGGATCACAAGAAATCCGGCTATGAAGATCAAAAATATAAAAGATTTATGTGAAAGCGCGCATATGATATATGCTTCCTCTTCCCACAGTGACACACGGGACGAGTCGTATTGGGGGAACAGTCGTTTGATTTTTAGATCAACTGTAAACCGTTTTTCCAATAGACCCCTACTCGCTTCTTGCATATATGCCTTTTTATACAAAGAGAGAGACGTTAAATTATCTTTATAGTGTCGAATATCAAGTTGTGGTGCATATTGAATGGTATACCCCAGGAGCTGAAGCGCTATGCAAAGAACAGCTCCGTCGTCCAGAGGTATAGTTTTTGGCGAAAACCATTGCGCAAGTTGCCGAAGTGTTGCTTTCTTTAGACAAAAACACTCACTATGAAGATAGGTCAGGTGCCGGCCGTTTTTCCAGGCAAGTTGCTTCTTAGTTTGGACCCAGGAGTACGTATCCATGGCATTGAATACGTCACCCACCCAATTGCTTTTGGGAAATACAAATCGGTTTTTTCCCTGGTACAGAGTTCGTTGGTCTATTCTATTCACGTGTTTTATGTAAGCAATGTATCCGTTCGGGATAATGCAGTCGTCGTTTATAAAGAGGAGCACATCCCCTTTTGCCTGTTTTGCGGCGGCATTTTTGATTTTCAGCATGTGATTGTCGGACGAAGATAACCAAACCAGCAAGGGGCGGGACGTTTTTGTTAGCGTTTTTGGTTGTTTTCCGTTGTGGACAATGATAATCTCGTCATTGCGTGTCGTTTGTCGAGCCAATGCATTGAGACATGCGTCGAGTCTTATTGATGAATCATTCGCGGTGATAATAGCTGAAACATTCATCTTGACAGGCCTTAATGGGGTAACTTAATATACTATTATATATAAATGTGTATTAGGAAAGGAGGAAATAATATATGAAAAAGATAAGTTCTCAAAAAAAGACATATAGTAAGCCCGCGACAAAAATTGAAAAGATCGTGATTCAAACCAGGTCTTGCTAACGGGATTTGAATGTCAGAGCCTCTCATGCTTCTTCAGCCATCAATTGTGTTGAGTAGCTTTTTGTTGAGATAAACGGTTAAAAATTTAATAATATCCTCTTTTGCCTGTGCATAATCAACGTCAAATTCATCTGTAACCATATGAATAATATTTTGCACAGATCGAGGCTTGCGTAAATACTTCCATATGGATGTGGCGGTTTCATTAAGTGTATGAATGGTCTCCGTCACCGGATCTACGATATAGATCGTTCCGTTGTGTTCTTTTTGGATAAGTGTATTATTGATACGCAGGACCGTGCTTAAGCGAAGAAGCATGGTTCAAATACTAATTTACATCATTGTGCATGTCAACATTGACTCATCAATTCTTAAATTTTATCCTCGCTTTTTCGGTTTTTGGTCTGATTGCCTTTGTCGCGTTAAAGACCAAATGGACGAACAGGAAGCTTGATCTTCTCAGCTACATCTTTGTCGCGCCCAGTCACATAAAAACCCATCCGTGGCTATGGATAATCTCACTGATTTCGATCGTTCTTATTCGCGACTTTTTGGAAAACTACTCGGAATGGTCAAAGTGGATAATTCCTCTAGACGTTCATATGGAGTATTCTCTGTTTTGGTTTTCTCTTTTTTTCACCTTTTCGCTTTTTCTTAAACTTTTATCGCGAGAAGGTATTGATAAAATATCGAAATTTTTGGTTTGTTCCTGGTTTGTGACTTATATTCCACCGCTTGTTGACCCGATAATATATTTTGGTCGTGCCTTCCGTATGACGTACGTGTATAAGGAGCCTCTACAGAAGTTCCTCACATTTTACGGTACAAGTCCCTTCGGTCGGGAGGCGACAATAGGCATAAGAATCGAAATTATTCTAGTTGTAATCCTTGCCAGCCTCTATGTTGCCAATAAAACCAGAAACTGGTTTAAAACAGTATTAGCCGGTTTAGGGGGCTACAGCATCGCCTTCTTTTATATGGCAATGCCTGTATTTTACAAAGGTTTGAAGACTATCTTGGGATTTCCCCCAACAATGTCGTACCCTCGTGAATACGTGGATTCTTTAATCTATATCATGCTTGTGCTTATTCCGATTTATTTATCAATGTATAAGAAAAGGGAGAGGATTCAGTTTTTTGAGAAATCTTTTGAGCTTATTAATATTAGACGGTTCAGAGTGAGCAGAGTGATCATTGTGACGTTAATCAGAAACATCAGACCGTTTCGACTGATTCACTATGCCACGCTTTCATTTTTTGGGATGTTTATTGCTTACCGGTTTGATCCCGGTGCTTCTTATTCCTTTAATGTTCTGAAAATAATACCGGCAATTCTCTCAATGGCTTTTGCCTGGCTTTTTGCAGTACAAATTAATGATATTTTTGATATACAAATCGATGAAATATCAAATCAACAAAGGCCTCTGGTCAAGAAGTTTATCGACCGAGAAAATTATAAGCTATATTCTGCAATCTTTTTTATATTATCTTTAATTTTTGCATCTTTGATTAACTTCGCGGCTGCAAACATGATACTATATTATATGGTAGCCTACTCGTTCATCTATTCGGCGCCACCACTAAGGCTCAGGAGATTTCTTTTTATTCCAAACGCCATTATCGGGCTCTGTAGTGTGTTGGCGGTTCTTTTTGGCTTCTCAACGGTCGCCAACTCAAAGACTTTTGCCTTGATGCCGTGGCACTATTCTTTATTTATATTTTTAATATATGCGCTTGCTTCGACAATGAAGGACATTAAGGATTACAAGGGGGATAAAGTCAATAAAATCGATACGTTGCCGACAGTGCTGGGTCTCACTCTTGGAAAAAAAATTATCGGTTTTTTTATTGTAACAAGCTTCATATTAATGGGAATTCTCATAAGCTGGATTCTTCCCTTATATCCCAAGAGCTGGTTGGCCCTCTTTACGACAGTGTTTGCTGTATTAGGATACTTGTTTACCGTAAAAAAGAATGAGAAGTGGCTTTTTTCCATAGAATATATTTACCTTACTGTCGTGCTCTCAACAGTGTCTTATTTCAGACTTATGTAAAATATACAGAGAGAATGTCCCGTTAGAAATATATAGTTATTTGGCAACAAGCCCACACATTTTTAGATGATTGAATATCATGTCAGTGCATTCTTGCGGCGTTTTATCGAGCGTATGGAGATGAACCTCCGGGATTAGTGGCGGTTCATACGCATCATTTATTCCGGTAAAATGTTTTATTTTATTTGATCTAGCATTTTGATAATATCCTTTTGTATCCCGCGCTTCACACGTAGCTAGCGGACAATCAACATACACTAAAATAAAAGATCCATGCGGCATAAAATAACGAACCTGCTGTCGAGTTTGTTCGTATGGGCTTATAGCGGCGCATATGACTGCGCCGCTATGATGGACTATCTCTGATGCAACAAATCCGATTCGTAATACATTCGTGTCACGATCTTCTTTCGAGTATCCCAGACCCTTCGAAAGATGCGTGCGCACAACATCGCCATCCAACAATGAGACTTCTCTTCCGGATTCCTGAATGAGATTTTGTAATAATACAGCGATGGTAGATTTGCCCGCGCAAGGGAGCCCCGTGAGCCAGACGCAAAACCCTTTTTTATGAAGCGGGATATACGAATCGGCAAGAATTTTTGCAACTTCCGGACGGGTGAACCACCCCGGTAGTTTTTTGCGGCCGGTTAGGTATACGTTGCGCACGTCCGTTCCGGAAAGAGCCGAAAATTTATTTTTTTTTGAAATAGAATAAGATTCTGTGTATTTTTTTTGCGAACGGTTGTATGCAAGCTCGTTGAATAGTAATGGTTTGATTCCAATTTCAGCTGCTACGCTCTGTATTAATTTTTGAGCAGCGTCAGGGGCATAAAACTGTTTCCCTTGAATATTGACACCGGGACTGGCGTGATTTCTTCCGACGATAAAATAATTAGCACCGTAATTTCGTCTGATTATGGCGTGCCATACCGCTTCGCGTGGGCCCGCAAACCGCATTGCCAACGGAAGAATGCTTAACACCGTTTTGTCGTGAGGGAAGTATTTTTGATACATAGTGTTATAAATTTGGACGCGGGTTATGTATGGAATGTCGTCTATTTTTGTTATTCCGACTGTTGGATGAATGAGCAGTGTCCCGTGTACCTTTTCCGCTGCGCGCTTACAAAGCTCTTCGTGGGCTCGATGCATGGGATTTCGCGTTTGAAAGGCAACGACATTATTGTTTCCGTATGTTTCCAATATGATGCGTAGCGATGCGGGTGTTTGACGGAGGTTAAAAAAGTTATAATAGTGGGGAAGGTTGATAACCTGTATTGGTCCGGAAACGCAATAATCAGGCCAGTGACACATTTCCGATACCATCGGATGGGTCGGATCCGTTGTTCCGTATACCAGTTGACATTCCTTCTTAAAATCTCTTTTATATATATCCTGAACGGACATGACGGCGATAATTTCATTGAACTGGTTGCGGAGTGTTATTTTCTTATTTTTAAGGATAGACCGGTCGTTTGATAGTGGAAGTGTAATGGGGATCGGGAACAGCGTCCCATTGGATAACCGCATGGATTCAATAACACGGTGATAGTCGTTGCGAGTCATGAATGTGGAGAGCGGTGAAAATGCCCCCGTAGCGAGTAATTCCAAGTCTTGCATAGACCGCTCAGACAGCTGATATGACGGGATGTTGATGGCGCGGGCGAGCAATTCTGCGCGTTTTTCTTTATCAACCACAAGCGAAATCAGCTTCCCGCCATAGGGAGTGATGAGTGACAGTGCTGTTTGATGGTTATTCATTGGACTTATTTAAGAGCGTGACGTCTGATGTTAGAATACCCACATGGTCTTTCGCCACCTTGTACGACAATCAGTATAAATGTTGTTTCTATTTATATTAGAGCTATGCAACACGATATATCCATGACGGTTGCTGATATATGTTTTTCTTTGCGTTTTCCTACTATAAGATACACAAATTTTTTTAAACGAAAATATGTAAAGTATCTTCGACGTAAAGGTAGAGAACGGGCGATAACCTTTCCATATGTAGTTGATTACCCAATACAACGATTGCCATTTTTAAAATTTAATATGTATTTTCGAAATATTGCCTGTTCCGTATTAAAAAAGCACGGAGGGCTCATTCTTCACGGATCGGCATTGGTACATAACAACTTGGGATACGTTTTTGTCGGTCCTCCCGGAGCAGGAAAATCAACCATGCGGAAGCTTTTTTCTGATTATACATGTCTCGGTGATGACACGGCAATCGTACGAAAAGTAGGTAAGAGATACTACATGTTTGGCTCTCCATTTTATCAGAAAACAAATATTGCTTATTCAAATGTGAAGATTCCGTTGCGCGGGGTGTATATTCTCAAACAGGCAACTATAACAAAACTCGTACATTTATCTTATGCAGAGAGCCTGTCTCAGATATTAGCGAATACGTTTATGTCAACTGTGAATAGCCTATCGGATGAACGAACGAAAACCATATCGCTTGTTATGCATATGATCGATGAAATACCAATAGTTATGCTTAATTTTGAAAAAAAACGTTCATTACTTGAATCTGTGGTTTTTCGAAAGCCCACAACTTGAACACATCATCATATGTTTGTAACATCGGGATCGAGCATGGCCCCGTTGATCGAAACGGGTTCAAAGTTGATTATTGATTGGCACCCAAAGATATTTAAGTTGGGAGACGTCGTCTTGTTTTTTAGCCACTACAACCGCTTGGTCGCGCATAGAATAGTAGCAGTTGCTCCCTCAGGAACAAAGAAGCATTATTTAATCAAGGGGGATAATACGTTCCATGATGATGGATGGTTTGAAGAGGCGCAGCTCGTTGGTAGGGTTCGCAAAATTATCCGGAGGAGAAAAAGCTCTTGACCGAGATCGATTTGAGAGCTGCTGCATAAGCAAATTATTCGAGAAAAAATTTGGACCATTCGGTTTTTTGAAAATAACGTTTGAGTTCTGTGTAGTTTTTTAGTAGATACGGAAGCGGAGTGGTATTGAGCTTGATTAAAGAGGATGCAAGGGGTTTTTGTTGGAGTTGTAAGAAATCCAGAATTTTGGCCGACCGCTTTTCCTTATTTGTGACCATGCTTTCGTATGTAATGGAAAGCATATCACTGTTTTGAAAAAAATCATCATAATACCGCTGATGCGTTGATACGATCATAAAATATTTGAGACACTCTTGTGGATTGATCGTTAATCTTATTTGGTGGATGTGTGCCTGGTTTGTTGCCATTATAATATTCGTTTTTAACGTTAAAATTGTAGAAACGTATGACGCAAGGAGATTTGTTCGTTTAAGATGAATGATTTTTATTTCACGATGATCGCGTAGCCATGTCCAGATGTGACCGGCTCTGCAATTAATTGCCTGCGTATACATAAGCTTAAATCCGACTGCACGAACATGATTAGGATATTGTTTATATATATGATGTCTCAAAAATATCAACGGAAAGCAGTCGCGTACATGAGCGAATAGCCATGGCTCAAGAGCGCTCCTATGGGGGAAACGATTGAAATAGGAAGGATGAAAACACTCACCATATGCCCGTACCATTGGATGGCTGTTGAGTAAGGAGAGCAACCACACCGTACCACTCCTGTAGGTAGATAGAATAATAAATCGCTGATAATTTTTGTTCATACAGGAATAAGAGCCTGATGGGGAAAATTTCCCTTTAATTGATGTACGGCAATAAGTGTGGATGTTGTTTTTCCGTTTAAATATAAATGATGGTTCGGAAACGCACGTTTGTAATAACTAATAATTTGTTGCACAGAAGATTTTTTGGCGCCGAGGAGATTAACAAAGACGATCGTCCGCATCTTGCTTAAACGCGCGAGGGTGTGAATAAATCGCCACCCAAGTGAGTTCTTCGGTATTTCCGAGTTTACAAAAAGATCTACGATGATTATGTCATACTGTTTTTTTGTGTGTGTGACATACTCCGATGCATCACGGAGTAGAAGAGTAATTTTTTGAGTCTCCCTCGGAGATAAAAAAAATCGTTTTGTGATTGACACCATGGTCTTTGATATTTCGATCACATCAATGTGAGAGGACGGATATTGTTGAATAATAGTTTTTGCAAGAGAGCACCCACCCCCTCCCAGGAGCAAGACGGCCGCATTGTCTGGAATAGATTGTGCCTGTAAAATAATCCGGATATTGTCAAAATATGCCCATGTCGATTGTTTGGTAAAAAATATTTTAGAATCGATTGCGTTGCTATTGAATGTTGATAATGATCGATAATTATTAAGTGAATGAAATGGTTTGTAATAATCCTTAATTTCATATTGTTTTCCATATTCCATGAATGAATATCTGCGGATCACTATGCCGTATTTGTAGGCAGCAACAACACATATGAAGGCCAAGGTAATAAACGATCCGACGATAACGTAGCCAAGTGATCGAGTGAGGTCGTGACCCCATACAGCAAAAAATACCGCTATTTCGACGCCGAATAAGAGCATCAAGCGTTTTACCCCTACATTTATATATGCGATCCAAAATATTGGCACGATGGGCATCATATTGTCTTATTATGTTTTTCGGTGCAAATAATTTTTGAGTACTGTATGAGAACTATTAATTTTAATAATTGTTCCTTTATGCATCCAAATAATTTTTTGGGTGTGTTTTCGAATGGTTTCGAGATTGTGAGACACAACAACCAGAGTCAATGTATGCGAAATGATTTTTTGTAGTGCTTTTTTTAATTTTGTTTGAAAGTTTATATCTCCTGCTTGTAACCCTTCGTCTAAGATCAGAACATCGGGGTTCGTATATACAGAAATAGCAAATCCCAACCGCAGTTTCATCCCTTGTGAATAGGTAAACAGCGGAGCATCGATAAAGTTGTCAATATCTGCAAAGGCGATTATGCGTTTGAGTTTTTCGTCAATTTCTCGCCTTTTCATCCCCAAGAGCAAGCCGTTAAGGTATACATTCTGTTCGCCTGTTAACTCCGGATGGAAGCCGGCCTCGAGATCAATAAGGGACACGACTTGGCCATGAGTTTTTACGGTACCGGAGGTCGGCGTGGTGATACCAGCGATGATTTTGAGCAGCGTGGTCTTCCCCGATCCGTTGGAGCCGATGATGCCTACCCGCTCCCCCTTGCGGATGGTGAGATTTACATTGTTGAGTGCCCAAAATTCTTCGTCTTTCCCTTTAGCAAGCCGTTCCATCAGTGTCGGCTTTTCATGGTGGATGGTATACTTTTTACTTACGCCACTTAGTTTAATGGCTATTTGGTTATTCATAATTCACGAATAGACACGAATCACTCGCGAATAGAGCGCGAATTGTTAATGATACGTTTATATTCGAGCCTGGGACGACGGAAGTTTACCAAAATAGCTAGGGGCAGATTTGTTTCTACGAGATATGCCAGAGCCTGCTTGAAAAATTTAGGACTATATGCCACTTGAGCCTTCGTTTCTAGAATGATCTGATTTTCGACAATGAAATCAAGAATATACTTGCCTATCGGCTCTTCTTTGTAGGTGAGGGCGACGGAGATTTCCCGTTTATACGCGATTTTTTGATTATCGAATTCTTTTGCAATGGCTCGTTGATAGTATTTTTCTAACAAAGAGGACCCGAGTTCGTTGTGGACGGCAAACAACGCACCCATGATTTTATATGATAGTTCTGGTAAGACGATAGGCTTGTCAGTCATATTTGATTATTTCGATATGCGATGTGTGCCATGGTTCCCATTGCATGAACAGGTTGCCGTGTTTTAAATCATTGATTTGTTTATTCGTGCACGCGGGGTAGTTGGAACCGATGTCTCTGTTTGGGATGCAGAGCCTATCGAATTTTTTAAGAAATTTTAATTCGTTTTTCTCGGTATATACAAAAAGAAATGATGGAACCGGCGTATGTTTATTTAGTTCTAACAGACCCAGTATGAGCATGCTGTTTCTTTCCCGGCCGCCGGATGATCCGTTTCCCCCGCGGCTGGCGACTTTTTGATCGTCTTGCTCCCAAACAAAGATGTTGTCATACGGGTTGCGCCAATCAATCCAATTGAGCGGTTCCGGCAAGCAGTAATACCGTTCCCTGTCGATCTGAACGCGGTTTTGAAAAAGCTTTATGTGATTGCGGTGTTTGGCAAGAATTGCGCGTTTGTATCGCGGTTCCAGTTCTCGCTCAATTATAAAGTCATCTATTGTTTCATATTTTTTACTTTGTTGCCAAACAGGGCGGTATCGTTCAAGCCACGTAGCAAACAGATCGTTTCCTTCTCTCTGGCCAAACTCCTCAAAGAACAGGGAATACAGGAGCTTCCGGTATTTGCTCACCATCGGCTTTTTGGTTTTTTTGACGTATTCTTTTCTGTTTCTTAACTCCCATTTCAGCGGGTCGATAATGACGGTAATCGTATACGGGTTTTTATCCTGCAGTGCCGCGGCGATCTCTCGGTGCGTGCGGAACAGTGCGTTGGACCAGGAAATGTTTTCAAAAAGTATTGGGTCGAAATCCTTTTGGAGTGCGGACGGATTGATTTGGATGGTTTGTAGGACATTCATAGTGCCGTTAGCATCAGATAAAACTTTTGACTTCCTGCCGCAGAAGCCGGGGGAAGTCTTTCAGGAGCGCGTGAAAACCTGAAGGGAGAAATTCTGTCAGTTCTTTGGTAAAAAACGCCGGATCATGAGGAATAAGAGCGAGTGCTCGGGGCAGCACCGTGCGCTGCGAGACAGGGAGGAGGTTTGCCCGGAGCATGTAGTAGAGGTCAAAAAAATCCCGAGGTTTCTTGCGTGAGAGGAGCGCCGTTAGTTTACCGCTCATAATGAGATCGCGCGGCAAAGCGATGAGACTGTAGTTTGGGAAAAACTCGCTGGTGATAATCACGAGATCACCGCGTGTTTTTTTGCTGCTGCGCAGGGAAAACTCGGTGCGTATATCAATCGGTCTCCCATGGAGACGGAAGACAATGTTTGCGAGATATCCGCCGCTGGTTGGTGCGGCCCCTTTGACATCAACGGCAATATTGGTTCTCCCTATGGCGATGACGGTGTCCGTTAGGACATCCTCAATCGTGGCGATATCGTGCTTTGTAAAATCGTACGGTGTTTTTTCTACGTGTTCAAAATCCAAATCTTCGGAGAAGCGCGGACTTTTATATACAAGCCTGATAGCAGTACCGCCCTTAAAGCACAGTGACGCCGAGTTTTTTTGCTGGTAGAGCGCGCGCAGAAACAAGTGTTGGCAGTACTCGCGTGCGACATTGGTCTCGCTCGTTTGCAGTTTTGTGGCCAGCGCAATGATCGTGTCATGCGATATCATGGCGCCACCTTTCGTATCAACTCCTCAAGGATCGGACGCCGAAACAGTTTTGCGTAGGCGCGGAGCTTTTTTGTATCTATCTCCTGAACTGAAAGCCGGTCGTTGAGCGTTTTTTGACCCAGAGATACGAGGTAGAGGTAATCGACAAGCGCTTTTTCGCGGTCCGCCATCAGGATGAGGCGGTTTGCGTCGGAGACCGGTGTATAGCCCGTGTATGCATCGCGTTTCACTGTGTGATAGATGTAGGTTTTACCCAACACGGTAAATCTGCGCGTTGGTTTAGTGGTCGTCGAGGTTATGGCATACACCGCTTCCGGCATCATGTTGTACCACGCTAGCGCGTACTCAAACGAGATATATGACGGCTCGTAGAGCCGGTTGGCGAGTGTCTGCTCGTCCGGTAAGCTCGTTTTTACCCCATAGAGGCCGCGTTTAAACCGAACAAGGAGGCCCTGTTGGGTGTAGGTCTCGAGGAAATATTTTCTTTGATACGCCGTGGCGTGAAAGAGCCGCGTAAACTCATCCGGCGTAAAGACGGTCATCCCTTTCTCCAGGAGCTTTTCTTGGACGGAAAACGGTTTCAGTAAGGTAGACATTTTTATACTTTAATGAAATAATACTGTTCCGTATAAACGCTGTCAAGTTACAGCCAATCATCAAAATATCTACTCTCGCGTTGGAAAACAGAAATACCAAGGATAGCAATGATCAAAATAACACCAATGTTAGATAGGAGCATGGCCGGGCCGGGGCCTGGCAAACCCAAGATGGCCATTTGAAGAAGTTGGAGGATAGACGTGAGAGGGTTAAATCTCCAGAGCCAGAGGAAACGGGGCGGGATCATGGTAAGCGCATACATGACAGGGGTTGCATAAAACCAAACAATGAGGAGGGCGGAGATAAAAAAACTGACATCACGAAAGCGCACATTGAGACTTGCGGTCAAGAGGCTTAATCCGACAGTAAATGAGAGTAATAACACAAAACTCAACAGAATGAGAGGAGCAGAAAATATGGAGAGTGTCCCGAGGAAAAGAACGGGTATGAGGTAAAGGAGGAATGCGAGAAAAAAATGGATGAAGTTGGAGAGGATAATGGAGATAGGGATGACGGCGTGGGGAAACCGCGCTTTTTTTATGAGTCCCCGTTCGTTGACGATGGACGGGGTGGTTTTGGCTAGCGATAGCGAGAAAAAATTCCAGACCAACAGTCCGTTAAAGAGGAAAAAATAATAATTTTTTACCGGCTGTTTGAGAAGGAATGTAAACACGAATCCGATGACGAGCATCTGGAGAAGTGGGTTGGCTACAAGCCATAAAAATCCGAATAGTGTGTGTTTGTACCGCGCGCGCAGTTCCTTCTCCGTCATGGCGATAATGAGTTCGATCGCGTGAGCCACTTCTTTTCGCATGGGGAATAGTATACTCTATAGTACGATTTATGCACGCTTCATCTTCTGTCTCTATCGTCATCCCTACAATCCGGACGCTTGAGTTTCTTGATGTCTGGAAAAATCAGTTGCCGGGCGTTTCGCTCTATATAATAGAAGATCACCCGACGAAAGAACTGGTCACGCCTATCCTTGATGGGATACGGGTCCATCATTATAGTTGGGAAGACATTCACCGCGAGTTTGGGGACGATGAATGGATATTTTCGCGCAAAAATGCAGGGATCCGCTCGTATGGATTTTGGAAAGCATATCAGGACGGGGCGGATGTCATCATGACGCTTGACGATGATTGCTACCCCGCGGGTGACCAGCTCATTGCGGGACACATCGATAATCTTTCCTACAAAGCTCCCGCCTCATGGATGAGTGTGTACCCGGATCCCAAACATCTCTACACCAGAGGGTTTCCGTACGGCGTTCGAGACCAGAAACAAACAGTCATAAGTCATGGGCTCTGGTCCGGGGCTCTTGACCTGGACGCTAAGACCGAAGTAGTGAGCGGAAAACTCAATGAGAAACCGTATCCCCCGCTTCGGACAATAGTGCCGTCTGAAGTGTTTTTCCCAATGTCCTCAATGAACCTTGCGTTTGCCCGCGTCATCACGCCTGCTATGTTTTTTCCGATGATGGGATATGATCCGAGTGGCCAGCCGTGGGGGTACGACCGGTACGATGATATTTGGGCGGGTGTCTTTGCCAAAAAAATTTGTGACCATTTAGGGTTAGCGGTGGTAAGCGGGTCTCCGTTTGTGGATCACCGGAAAGCGTCGGACCCGGGAGCGAATCTCCAAAAAGAAAAAACAGGAATGGCGGCTAATGAGACGTTGTGGAAAATCGTTGACTCCGTAAAGCTCACCAAGAGCGATCCAGCATTCTGCTACAGCGAGCTTGCAGGGAAAGTGAAGTTTCCCCGTCTCCCCTACTTTGACAAGTTACGGCGGGCGATGAGGATATGGGCAGAGCTATATGAAGAGTAAGGAGAAGATAAATTAGTAAGGCGTTGACAAAATCGCCTTACTATAGTAGGATAGAGATCCTATGTATCAAACGGCTACGATTACCAGCAAGCGGCAGCTTACTATTCCAGCGGAAATGTATCGGAGGATGAATTTTGAGAAACGGCAGAAAGTCGTTCTTTCTTTGGAAGCTGATGTGATCCATATAGAACCGGCGTTTGATTTGGTCGAGCGGCTTGCCGGATCCCTTTCTGTGCCACCAGCCTATCGGGGAAAAGATGTAGATACCATGATTGCAGATGCGAAGCGAGTATATATCCAGAAACGGATGAAGCGTCGATTGGTATGATATTTGTTGATACAAATTATTTTCTCCGTTTTTTCCTCGGGGAGCCCTACGATCAGGCTACCCACGTCAAGACACTCTTCCAAAAGGCCGCGCGCGGGGACGTGGAGCTTGGTACGTCAGTAGTGGTATTTTTTGAAGTGTACTGGGTCGCCTCATCGTTTTATCAGGTGGATGAAGAAAAGATTGCAGAGTTTCTCCAAAATATGTTGAAGATGGAGTTTATCCGCCTGGAAAATCGACCGATTTTGATTGAGGCGGTGTCACTGTATCGGGGTATGAATTTTGATCTGGAAGATGCCTATAATTTGGCTTTTGCCCGCACCTCTCGCGCTAAAGAGTTTGCAACGTTTGACGTAAAACTCAAAAAGAAATCTTTGGAAATTCTCAAAGGAACGGTGTAAAAAATTTTACGTCATGGACCTATGAAGCGTTAGGGTTGTGGGGTCCAGAGGCCGCGGGTGGCACCTTTTGCCCGCTCTTCGGCAGCTAGGAGTATAGAGAGATATTTGGGTTTGATTTCACCCTTGATGAGCAACACTTTCGCCAAGCCGTCATCGACCAGTCGCTCATTGATCATGGTGTCCCCTATCCAGACGAACGCGAGTATCCGTCCGTATATATCGCGTGTTGGTCGATCAATCTCAATTCGTACCGTTTTTCCCTCGACGAGATCGCGGTTGGTTTTGTACGCGACCGTGCCCCACTTTTCGTCATTTTCGGGTGCATCTATTGCGTGGTAACGAACGCGTTCGCCGGAAGAAATTTCAATTGTGTCGCCATCCAGCACCCTTACCACCTTATAATATCCAGGTTGCGGCGTGGGTACGATTGCCTCTCGAGGAGTAGGCGTGAGTGAGGGGTATGATAAGGGAGATAGGGTTGATTCGGGAGATGAGGGGGTTGATTTGCCTACGATCAGACCAAAGAGGAAGGTGGCAATGAGGAGAAAAAGTCCGATGGCAGAAAGTCGTTTCATGCGGGTAAATCTTTTTGGAGCAGATCGTGTGTCAAACGGGGAAGCTCCGCAATAATTCTCCGTTGGGACCTAGGAAGGAACTTGGCGATATCCTGATACAATTCCTTTTCACGCCACGAAGCGACAGCGTCAAAAAGTATTTTTGGTTCAAATGCTTCATGATAAAACAGTAACTTTTTTTCGATAAGAGTTTTGGTCACGGGCGTACCCGTATGGAGTAAATACCAGAGATCGTATATATCCCTCCCCTTCCTGCGGTTGATGACGGCTCGGATTTTTTCCGCGAGAATTTCTTCTTTCGATACGGTATCGACCAGTGGGGTACCGGCAATAGGGAGCGATGTTTTTATGGCGGCAAGTTGCGGCGTAAGGACGTCTTCGCGCAGCGAGAAATCCAGCTTAATAGTGAGAGGCTGATGCGAGGCAAAACTCTGCAGGGAAATTTTGGCGCTTTGTCCAGCGATGGTTTTGACAGGCTTCATGGAAATATCCGGCATCTCAGCCTTGAGTAGTTGAATAGCTTTAGTTGCCTGTTCAATCGGATTGGTTTTTCCGTGTGTGACTGTAAAATCCAGGTCTTCTGAGAACCGATCGGATCCGTATGCGAGACGGATGGCTGTCCCCCCTTTGAAGAAAAAGGATTTTGGTTTAACGATCCGAAAAAATACATCCAGGAATCTGATTTGTACATATTCCCGTACGATGGTGTACGGGTCTATTTCCTGTTTATTGGCAAGAGCGATGGCCGTGGGTTCATCTATCATAGGATATGTTTTGACTTGAGGAATCGTTGAAATTGTCCGATGGGTGTTTGCCGGCAATACTGCCTGAATATTGTTGTGCGAGCCGCGGATAGGTCCATCTCATCAAGCGGATAGGATCGCAACCCCTTGGACATAAAATAGAGCGCGTCAAAAAGTGCTTTCTCCGGGGTGGCGATGAGATAATCCTCTACTTTCACAAAACCGAAATAGAGGTGAGGTGCGATGTGGGTATATTCAAACGACTTGTTTGTTTCGATCGTACGGCTTCGTGCGGTGGTCACCGAGGTGACCACGAAGGGAAACTGCGCAATGATGCTGTAGCGGGACAAGGCTGATTCGAGACTCACGTAGGACTGCCGGTACAGAGCGTTAGCAAGCACAAAATCGTGGATCTTTGCGTCGAGCAACTGATAGGTCCCAGATCTGAGCCGTCGAAGAATATTCCCCTGCTCAAGACGTCTCATGAGCTTATATGCCGTATTTTCATTGGGGACGTCAAGAAGTTGCTGGATGTCATGTTTTGAGAACAGCGATAATCCAGAGGATTGAAGGATACGGAACACATCGAATTTTTTTAACGATGCCATAGTTGGTACTAATTTATACCAATATATACATCGTTGTCAAGGGGCAATATATTATGGCTGTGGGGTCCAGAGGCCGCGGGTGGCACCTTTTGCCCGCTCTTCGGCAGCTTGGAGTATAGAGAGATATTTGGGCTTGGCCTCTTTTGCGACGAGAAACACTTTTGCAAGACCATCATCCACTAGTCGTTCACTCACAAACACATCGTTAATCCATACGTGGGCAAGCGTTCGGCCATAGAAATCCCGGTCGGGATGATCCTCCTCAATGCGGACAAATTTTCCCTCGACCAGATCGCGGTTGGTCTCGTAGGCTAGCGTCCCCCACTTTTCGTAGAGTTCCGGCGCATCAATGCCCATATACCGAATCCGTTTGCCGCCCTTGATTTCAATCGTGTCACCATCCAGGACGCGCGTGACGAGAGAGAGCCCCGTCGGCGTGGGGGTGGCAATGCTTTGCGCAGCGATCGTTGATGGTGTGGTGGATATAGGTGATTGGGTTAATTGATCCGATGGGAAGGTTGGCGAGGTTCGGCCGGCGGAGAAGCCCAGGAGAAATGCGGTCAGGAGAAGGAAGATGCCAACAGCATGGATGCGCCTCATATTTATGTATGGTAACACGAGGAGTAGTTATGAGATATTTGGAGAGACTACGGGAAGGTAAGGGAACAAACGGGAGGTTGTGAGAGGTGTGGTATGATCGAAACGAAAAACGCATATGAAGCGAATGATGTATCGGATCTTCATTTCCCTCTTATTCCTTAGCGCATTACCCGCCATGGGGGTGATTGCTATTTTTATTATGCTCATCGATGGCACCCCAGTCCTTTACCGACAGAAGCGGGTGGGATATAACGGCAAGCCATTTACGATGGTGAAGTTCCGGACGATGGTGCGGGGGGCGGATACGTTACAGAAAAAATACGCAAGGCGTAATGAGGCAGAATGGCCGGTGTTTAAAATCCGCAATGATCCGCGGTTTACCCGTATGGGGAGATTTTTGAGCCACACGGGATTGGATGAGCTTCCTCAATTAATAAATGTCCTTCATGGCGACATGGCACTCTTTGGTCCACGACCGTTGCCCGTGGCAGAAGCAAAAAAACTCAAACCCTGGATGCAAAAACGTCACGCGATCAAACCCGGCATCATCAGCCCTTGGATATTTGAAGGCTATCACGCCAAACCGTTTGATGAATGGATGGAAAGCGACATCGTCTATACACAGCAAAAATCAATATGGTTTGACCTCACGCTTTTAGGTAAGGCGGTAGTGTTTGTGGGAAAGCTATTGAGAAGAGAAGCGATGGATTGACGGGGATGTAAAAAATGTGTATTGTAGAATACAAATGAAGACGAGGAGGCTGATTGATTTTGGTACCTTTTATAAAACGGCAGTATGAACCCCGCCCCGGCGGGGTATTTTTTTTGGAAAAATTATACGAAATGAAAAATTGTAGTATACTTTACCCATGGATATACAGACGATTCGACTAAAAATAACCCCTTTATTGAAGCATTACCACGTGCGTAAGGCATCACTGTTCGGTTCTGCGGCGCGGGGCGAAGTACAGCCGGATAGCGATCTGGATATCCTCGTTGAGATGCCCTCGACAAGCGGGCTCTTTGATTTCCTCGCGCTCCAGAGTGATTTAGAAGAACTTTTTGCTCGTTCGGTGGACCTGGTAGAGTTTGATGCGATACGAGAGCGACTGAAGCCGTATATTCTACACGATCAAACACCTATTTTTGCCGTATGAAGAAAGACAACACGATCTATCTTGATGACATGCTCGAGGCAATTAAAAAGATTCGTGATCTTCCGGAACTCAAAAAAGAGCTCACGGCGCTGCGCACTTTGGTAGAAAACCAGCGACGGTAATATAGTATGAAAATAAATCCAAGCATTTATAATTTTTTGCACGACGGAAAACAAACCTCCGCCCCGGCGGGGTATTTTTTTGGGTATGAAAAAAATTTTCTACACTAAACACGCGGAGGAAATGCTTGCCGCGCGCGGCATTGACAGGAACGTGGTTGAATCGTGTCTTTTGCAACCGTCCAGGATTATACCGGCAAGAGATAATAATTTTGCCTACTTGAAAGATTTTCATACCAACATTCTCAAGGTGATCGTGGCAGAAGAAAAAGAAACGCTGGTAGTCATAACGGTCTATTGGATTGCAAAAGATCGGATGACCCAGTAAACTATGCTCATATGAACGTCACTTTTGACCCGAAAGCGGATGCCATGTATATCTATTTTTCTGACAAAAAGAGTACGAAAACGCTCGAGTTTCAAGATGATCTTCTCGTGGACTACGCTGGAGAGGAAATGGTCGGCATAGAAGTGCTCGATGTGTCACAAAAGGTTGCCAAGAAAGACATCACGTCGCTCACGTTGAGTATTCCAGCGGTATACGCATCATAAATTATGATCACTCATCCGGACATGTTTATTACATCTTGCAAAAAGGAATAAATCCCCGCCCCGGCGGGGTATTTTTTGGAATAGTATTGACGGATGACGCATTTAGTGATACTATAGGTTTTTATGATACCTGTTGATTCAGAAGTTCGCATTGGCTCTTGGCCACCAATTCCCATTGGTTCTATTCTTTCTGACGAGGTGTTGAATCCAATTACGTTTACAGACGCAGCGGCAATCATGGACCCTTTGGCGACAGCCATTGTTCCCTCTCGATTGGATAACCACAATTTGATTAAATCCCCAGACATAACATTCCTTAGTGTGGACAACATTCTTGCGTTGCCTAGCGTGAGAGAGCAAATTCAAAAAGCAGAAACCGTCATTCAGATAAACAAAGAATGGAGCGAGGCTTGGGGGAAAGATGGAATAAGCAGATGGAATCGCTGGGATGGAACCGAATCATACACACAACCTATCATCGATCCAAACATTATCCAGATCGCCGTGGCAGAGATGGTCGGAAGACACCAGGCAGGCTATGCGTCAGACGCAGAGACTGTAGATCATAACACCGTTGTCACTTTACACGCGAATTATGATGCCATACAGACGCAGATCGCAGAATTTGAAAATAAGCACCCCGATCCAGAGATGTGGTCCAATAGAGAAAGAATCCAACATGACAGACTGTTAAGAAATAGCGATAGAGCAGCCGTGGCGTGGGGGGAAGCGGATATCCAGCCTGAGCGCCGTATTCTAGAAAGTCAAACAGCAAAGCTTGGTGATTTATCCCGCGCAGCAGAACAGGCGGTTGCTGACGCTTCATGGTATAGCGACGGTATTAATCGAAGTGCTGACGGGTACCAGCACGTAGCCAAAGCCGGAGAGAGATCTGTTTTATTAAGCCATCAAAGTTTTAGTGCGATGGAAGCCATGCGATTAGGAGAAAAAGCTGATGAGGCGTTATCCGCGGTCGATACGCAGATAAAAGAGAATGCAAAGGATGAGAATAATGCGGGATGGGCCTACATGATGGCAGGATTACCGTGGGCCGGCATAGTTCTAAATAACAATTTACCTGCATGGAAAAGGGCGATATTTGGTGCTGGAGCATTTGCCACCGCTTTGTGGTCTTGTGTCCCTCTGGTTCCCGGTCAAGGCCCTAAACCGACCCCGACGGAGCCTTCTATGGGCTTGGTAAATGATGGATTTGTGATCGCTCCTGACATCCGCAGTCAGATCGTCCAGGCGGGAATCAATGTTGATGGGTGCCGGAAGGATGAACGATTCTTTGCCGATTTAGCGACAAATCATCCGGGCACGTTAGATCAGTTTAATACGCTTTCACAGGTTGCCTACAAAGCATATGAAAAGTCAGGAACAGGCGCAGGTATCGGTGCGATCCAATGCGAGTTAAGCAAGGATGGCAAAAATGTGCTTGTCTATTACACGACTCGCGATTGGAAGAAGATCCTTATTCCCACGCTGGAGGGGCTTCTCATTCCAGGAAGAAAGACTGATAGCGGGGCGCTGGAGGTCATCGATCAACCATCTGCTACGCCGATTGTCCCGGACACGAGGGCGGTTCGCGTTCCTGATGCTATTCCTCCCGCAGGTGGAGCAATACCAGAGCTGTTGCGTGCTGGTGAGCCCGCAGAAGTAGCGAGATTGAAAGCGTCGTTGGTTAAATTTGGAATAAATCCGGACGACGTTAATATACAATTTTTTGACGATCCTACAGGATCCTACCAGTGGGCGCACATCATAACAGCAAAAGATGGGTCCTATGTGGCGCTCCCCCATCTTACTAATGGGCAAATTGCTTCACGGCCGGATTTCACTTCATCATACGGCGAAGTGAAATTTGATGGATGGACTAAAGTGCAGATCCCGAAGGGAGTTTCTGGTAATATCGTCGGAGTTTTTGTAGAGGGAAACGATTTACCTCAAGTACTTATCATAGATAAAACTCCGGGAGCAGATGGAAAGATGAAGGTGTTAGCCGTATTTGATCCGGTAAAATCAGAATGGAAGAAAGCAGATGGAGGCAGTCTAGTCCCACCAACTCCAACCCTTGCTCCTGTCCCCACCCTCGTGCCGATCTCGACGCCGGAGGTGCGGAATTGGGTGATAAACCCACCAAAGAATTTTGCGGAGTGTTGTGCAAAATTTGATGAAAAAACAAATAATTTTGCAACGGTGAAGGCTAAAGAGCTTATGAAGACCTATCTCTCAACCCACGACTTGCAAGCTGATTTAGCAAAAGCAAAGCCTTATTATCGGGCCCCCGGTTTCTTTTCAGAAGCCGATGTAAATGACGAGGGGAGATTAGCGGATACAAATGTTGGTCGACTTCGCAGCGCGATTCATATTGGTACTTTTGCTGTGGATCTCCCTCACATGAATTTTGGAACAGAAAAAGATATCACGATTCATGCTGATGTCGGGGTGTATTTGCCTCAAGATAATCCGGATCCAGACAAACCCATAATTGCCGTTAAGCAGTTTTCATTTGTATATACGGGGTCAGGTAAAAAAATAGCATTTGGTATGGATTGGGTGTTGAAAGAGACCATCGTTGATGGGAAAACCGTGATGAACATTAACAGTGATAGGACAGCAGAGCCGATTGGTCAGGCCGTGAGCTTATATGAGCTTGTCGCTTCGGCTGATGCTGGAATGTATGAAAGAGGTCTTGATCCGAAATACAAAAATGATTCGAGATATAGCCCAATCGCTGCAGTTGAAGGCAAGTCGCTCATGGATATATTTGATATGGTCGGTCCGGTCCAGCTTACGAAAGAAATGACCGATGCACAGGCCGCTGGCGGTAAGGAGGCAATAGCAAAATTGCTTGGTGAAAAGCTGGATAAGCGCAAAAGCATTTTGCTTCATGCTGTCATTATCAGAACTGTCCCCGGATCTAAATATTAAAGCACAGGTTATTACTTCATAAGTAATCCTCTTCCGGTAATTCTCTTCCTCTCTTGTGTTTTTCTCCCAAACTTGTTCTAATGGTTGTAGAGATATGCCCACAAAAAAATTAGGCTTATTCCTTCTTGGTCTGCTTGCAATTAGTGTTCTTACTTTTGTTATTGTCGGGCTACGGAAACTTAGATCGCTTCCTCCTCCACGGCCCATCTTCGTAACGGAGGCAGATCGGAATACCCCGACGAATCTTCTGGATAAGAAGCAGGATAGAAATTATGTAACCACGCTTTCCAAGTCTCCGAATATATTCCAGATCCAGGGGGTGATAAGCGGGATTACGAGTGGGTCATTTACTCTATGGTCGCAGAAAAATTATTCCGTCTCGACGAATGATAAAAGTGTGGTGGAGTGTCGGGATAAGTTCATAAAGATGGCCGATGGAAGTTTAGCTCTGGCGTACTCTACGTTTCTGGACCTTTCTAAATATGTGGCAACACTTCAAACGAATAGAGATACGTTCCTTAAACAAGGGAAAATATTTCTGTATAAGGATGTATATAAGAAAATAGAGCCGGATACATGGGTGACGGGGGTTTTTCAGGAACAGGAAGAAAAAGAGAAGAAGTATCTATTGGATGTAGTACTCGTCTATGGGTGTAAATAGTCCTATCAGAACCTTCATAGTGATGATAATAGGGTGTATTTTGGCATCGTTTTTTTTCGCGACAAGCGTATCGGCTCAAAATTTTTGTTCGGCTAACTGCGGGGAAACATCGACATCGTGTACGTCAGTAAATCAGGTATATTGTACGCAACATCAAGCGTGGGTAATGTTTTATTGTAATGCCTATTCAGAGCCCGGGTGTGTAGATGGCGAGCGATTAGTGAACGTAGCTGATCCTGATTGCATCATAAGTCCTGCCCCTTGTGTCCAGGAAATATGTTGCACCTACTGCGTTCCCGGAGATTGCGGGACGGCGGCGCCGACGGCGTCACCCACGCCCGGCGCGACCGCCACGCCGGGGCCGTCACCTACGCCAGGACCGACGAGCGGTGGGGTGCCTCCGCCATCAGGCACTCCCGCGCCGAGCTGCACCGAGGGAGGACCGTACATCAGCGCGTGGTCGGTGTGTTCCGGAAGTCCGGCCAAGCACAGTAGGACGGTGGGATATGATTGCTATACAGGCTATATAGAGACGGTAGACTGCACCGGCGCCATCCAGGCAAAAGCCGTGCAGGTCTCGGCTGCCGATACATCTTGTGCTGCTGTGGCAGCCTCAACAAATGGCATAACCGGTACGAGTCATGCCTTCACCCCCGGGTCAGCGAGCCAACCCACGGCCCAGGTCCAGTCAGGAAATAATTACGTGTCCTTCTTCCCTGTCGTTGGCGGGAGCTACACCATCGCGTCTACAGCGCTAAGCGACTATACCTTGGCCCGTGCCTGCTGGAGCAGAGCGCTCAATGCCCCATTAAGCGGAGAAGCATTATCATCTACCCTCTCTGTTCCGACGGATGGCGATACACTGACCTGGCGGTTGGGCTACACGTTCTCCGGTCCGTGGGTGCAAACCGGCGGGGGCGGGAATGTGTATGGGGCGGGGGCGGTGACGTCTCCGGTTTCGGCGCTTGCCGTTCCCAGATTATTCAGTGTGGATGGCAGCGGCGGGACGCCGGGACTGGTCACCTACGGCACGAGCTATGACTTCGACTCCAATCCGCTCCTGACAGGGGAAACGTATGTCTCCTCCGCCAACTGGCTTGCTAATGATGCATACACGAACATAAATTACTATGACTTTTTTTACCGCAAGCTCGGGGGGATGACGATAGAAAATGCCACAGATGCCGTGGGGGCCGCGATAGACAAAGGTGCTATGACCAAACCCGCAACGGGCACCTATTACCTAAAAGGTCCGGTCACGACGAGCAGCATCGGTTGGGTGATGGGTGCAACAGAGAAGACCATTATCATCATAAATGAATCTACTCCAGGAGCGGGAGATGCAGGTCTGACGATAGGAGGACCAATCACCATAACCGCGGGCGGATTTGTAGCATTCATCGTCAACGGAAATATCACGGTTGCCTCCTCCGTGGGTGGACTGTATACCTTGGACACACCAACCGTTGAAGGTGTTTACGTAACGAGCCCGACGGGGACCCTCGCCACATCGTTAGGAGCGATCGGCAAAGAGCGGCTCGTGGGGCAAGGGATATTCGTAGCCGGCTCCTTCCTCCTTCAACGAGATCTGGTGAGTGTGGTCGCAAATACCACGACGGCTGCGGAATTATTTCTTTACAATCCCCGCCTGCTCATTAGTATGCCCGATTCGATGAAAGACGTACCAATAACTTGGGAGGAAGTAGCACCATAGTACCCCATGTCCGACTCTCCCTCGACTGCGCTCGGGATGAAGCACATGCGGGATGTCCCGATTACATGGGAAGAGGTTGCGCCATAGTTTTCAATCACGTGGCCCGCCTTCGTCCCTCAACTAGGCTCGGGACTACGGACGGGTGAAAGAAGAAGTGGCTCCGTAACATAAGAATGTACGGAGTAAACGCCGTAAAAGAAGGTACGAGAAGTACGAAAGGTACGGGAAGCCCGGCGGGTGAGCTAATCATTAAATACTGCCAATAGGAAGCGCTTGATTGTGGCTTAATTGTGATTTGTTCTGTGGGGAAGTACAATAGAAATGGCATGACCCTCAAAGAACGCTTCTACAAGGTCTATAATAATTTACCACTCAATCTGCGGGAAGAAGTGATAGTGGTTTTGAGTAACGAGCCGATTACCTGGAAAGTGGCAAAGCTGGAAGTTGATCAGGATACAGAGCTTTCTCGTATCATTTTGGAAAAACTTGATGGGCTTGGCATGCTATGAGAGATATGTATAACAAAAAGAAAGTGACAGACGAGGAAATCCGTCAATTGGTCGTTGCCCGGCTCCGGTCGTTTCCTTCGGGCAAGAAGATATCCATCGGTTCCGACGGGGAATTTTCCAAAGAGGAGCTTATCGATCGCGTGAGTAAAAACGATCCGGTGGGAAATAAGATAATTCAGATACAGCTTTCCTACCTCCAATCGTTCAAAGAAGGCCTTATTTTTGAAGAATAAGTCCATGGTTATCACCCGTCCCAACCACGACATCACCACCAACTACCTCTCTTTTTGGAGTCAATTGGTTATTGATTACGCCGACAAACGGTCCTTGCGGGTCATAGATCTATGTGGGTCGCGAGCGACGCGAAAAGAATTCGAAAGCGTTTTGCGCAAGCGCGGTGGCCAGGCGTTTATATTTCTTAACGGCCACGGCAGCGCAGAGAAGGTTGCAGGGCAAAACGATGAAGTGCTTGTGGAGGTCAGAGGAAACGATGATGTATTTTTCGGTACTGTCGTGTATGCCAGATCCTGTAGTTCTGCGGCAGCACTCGGGCCAAAGAGCGTGGCAAAGGGAGCGATTGCCTACCTTGGGTACACAGACGATTTTGTATTTTTTATTGAAGACGAATGCATGACCCGGCCACTTAAAGACAAAACTGCGCGATTGTTTCTCGAACCATCGAACCAGGTGGCAATTGCGATACTTAAAGGACATTCTGTGGGTGAGGCGAATGACCTATCGAAAAACATGACAAAACACACCATACAGACTCTTATGACGAGTGAAACTCCGAAAGAGGAGAAAGAACTGATTCCTTATTTACGCTGGAACGTCATCCATCAGGTGTGCCTTGGAGACCAGGGTGCCCGTCTGACGTAGAAGAACGGCTCGTGGGACAGGGAATTTTTGTCGCCGGCTCTTTCCTCCTCCAGCGGGATCTCGAGAGCATCACCCAAAACGATACAACGGCGGCCGAACTTTTTCTCTACAACCCCCGCCTCCTCATCGCCATGCCCGACTCTCCTTCGACTCTCTCGTCGATAAGAGCGCGATCGCTCAGGACCATGGCCCCTCGATTTCGCTCGGGACTTCGCATGCGGGATGTGCCGATCACGTGGCCCGCCTTCGTCCCTCAACTAGGCTCGGGACTACGGACGGGTGAAAGAAGAAGTGGCACCATAGGGGCAAATACTACTCCCCGCGGAGCGGGATCCACGATGCTGTATTTCCGATAAAAACCGGAAACAGCATCGGGACAATTCTATTAATCATCAAATACTACCAATAAAATACGGAAAGAAATTACTAGCGGGAGAGCCAGTAACGAAATGAAATATCTGGGGCAATGACAGACAGGAATTTGACGGCGGAACGGAGTGTGACATATACTTACCCGTAATGAAGCAAGACGTACGCATCACCACAGATCCGATGGTTTGCCACGGGAAGCCGGTGATCGCCGGAACGCGGGTGATGGTGTGGCAAATCCTTGAGTCTCTTGAATCCGGTTTGACGGCAGGTGATGTGCAGAAAGCGCATCCAACGCTTCCAAAGGGATCGGTGGAAGCGGCACTCCACTATGCTGCAGAACGGGTCAAATCCATAGAATATGTCCCCTTTGCGCCGCACCAACAGCCCTACGTTTTTGCTTGATGAAAACGTGAATGTACTACACGATCTTCGTGGCGAGATACAGAACCGATGTATTGTATTAGGTGAGCGAGGATATACTATCGTTTCATAATGGAAAACAAGTACGTGCATATTCATATCCTGCGCTCCTCAGGGAGATTTGAGCCGTATTTTAAAATTCTTGAACGAACAATACAACGCGCTGTTGAGAAAACAGCGGACTATATTTCTCTCCATCCAATTGATATTGTGGTGTATGACGATTCGCGCCAGGTGATTCCGGGGTTTGGGCATGGGGGGCGAACCAACAATCCGCATACAATGTGCGTATTTCTTGATCCGGCTTTTCCTGATTTTGAACATACCATCAAAAAAGAAATTCCAAAAACCATTAGTCATGAGCTTCACCATGCGGTGCGATGGAAGGCTGTGGGATATGGGATGACACTCCTGGAAAGATTAGTGAGTGAAGGACTCGCAATATGTTTTGAACAGGATGTATGGGGAGGAACGCTTTCTCCCTGGGCTACTGCACTGAGTGGTAAATCCTTGGCGGATATACATGAAAAGGCAAAATCGGAATATACCAGTACAACATTTCATCATGGCCGTTGGTTTTATGGCACGGGTGATCTCCCTCGCTGGGCGGGATATTCCCTTGGTTATCAGCTTGTCGGCGAGTACCTGAGGGAGCATGCTGATAAAAACGCAGCAATGCTAGTTAGCACGCCTTTGCAGTCAATGATTGCAAGTGGATTAAGATAATTTAGGAAACGTCAATAGAAATTTTTCTGCCGGAATTTTTGCAGGGTGGGGATGACCCTTGTTCCGGAGCTCCTTTTCCCGTATACTTAAAGAGTTATGCCAAAGAGAGTCTATCAGCCGAAGAAGAAAAAGAGAGCGCGAAAGCACGGATTCCGGAGTCGGATGGCAACGCGTGTCGGACGCAAAGTGCTCAAGAGACGAAGATTGACGGGTAGAAAAAAGTTAACCGTTTAAAACATATGAACATTCATCATTTCACTGTCGTCTTTCAGAAAGAACCGGAGGGGGGCTATACCGCTATCGTTCCGGCGCTTCCCGGATGCGTGACATGGGGAGAGACAGTGGAAGTGGCTAAGACAGCAGCTCGGGAGGCTATCGAATCGTATCTCGGAAGTCTTGCAAAAGACAACGAAGATACCCCAAGTGATATAAGCTTTGTGTCAACCATTGATGTTTCTTCGTCTCTCATCCCCCACGCATATGCCTAAATTGCCGGCCATCCGGCCGCGGGAGCTCGTCGCGAAACTGAAAAAACTGGGATTTATCGAGCATCATCAGGTAGGAAGTCACCTTACTATGAAAAACCCAATCACAGGAAGCCGCGCAGTAGTTCCCATGCATCTCAAAGATGTGAAAAAGGGAACATTAAGCGCATTGCTGCGGGAAGCGCGCGTTGAAAGAGATGAATTTTTGGGCGCTTGAATACCTATGCTACCACGCAAGAATCGACTCCCCTCCCCTGAAATCAAATCCATTATGCGCGCCGGGTGGAGGACGAATGGCGATGGGGTCTCCCTTATATATAGGAAGCGTATTGATTCCGGGAATCCTCCGGATTCCCGGAATCTGAAGTTCAGCCGGTTTGCGTTCGTCGTTCCAGTAAGTGTCGATAAACGCGCGGTGGGGAGAAACCGCTTGAAACGGCTAGCCCGCGAATCGGTGCGCTTGGCTCTCTCCCATCTCGCGCCCGGATGGGATGGAATTTTTATGGTGCGGAAGGGATTGGGTGAGGAGTTTGGTGTGGTGGATGGGAAAGTGCGGGAGCTTCTTGGTCGGGCGGGAATGCTTAACGAATCAATAATGACACAGAATAAGACTGGATCCCCGCCTTCGCGGGGATGACACACTAAAGATGAAAACAATACTTCTTTACGCCATCCGTTTCTACCAGCGGTATCTGTCGTTTGATACGGGGATCCTCAAATTTCTCTTTTTGGCCCATTCGACTCGTTTCACTCGCTCAGGGCATGTTGAGAAAATCTGTCGATTTTCTCCAACATGTAGCGAGTACATGTATCAGGCTGTCGATCGCTATGGTATAATCCATGGGTTGTGGCTCGGGGTCAAGCGGATAGTACGATGTCACCCATGGAGCGCGGGGGGAAGCGATCCTGTAAAATAAAATTATCCAATTCTCAAATTATCCAATAGTCAAATAATCCAATAGAACGCAAAAATATTTATTGGATAATTGGATAATTAGTTGATTGGATAATTGGATAATTGTTATGACTAATCCGAATCTTTGGAACCAATTGTTGATTTGGCCCATAGTAAATGTACTTGTGGCATTGTATAAATTCTTTGAATGGCTCCATGTGCCGGGCCCTCTGGGATTTGCCATCATTGGGTTGACCATTGCCATCCGCCTCCTCCTTTATCCCCTCATGCAAGCGCAGCTCAAAAGCGCCAAAAAGATGTCAAACCTCAAGCCGCACCTTGACGCCCTCAACGCCAAACACAAAGACGATAAGAAAAAATTACAACAAGCACAATTGGATCTCTACAAAGAGCACGGCGTCAATCCCGCGGCCGGGTGTCTCCCCCTCCTTATCCAGATGCCGGTCTTGATCGCACTCTATAATGTTTTTTATCAGGTATTGGGAAACGGGAATCTCACCACCCTCATGACGGAAATCAATGCGATCCTGTACACACCGTTTATCAAATTGACGCAGCTTGACCTTACATTTTTCGGCGTCAATCTGGGGCTTAAGCCGGAGGCATGGGCTACGCAGGGATGGTGGTTGCTTTCAATCCCCATCATCACCGGCCTCTTACAGTTTTGGCAGAGCAAGTTGATGCTGCCGGTAAGTCAGCCTTCAGCTGTCAGCTCTCAGCCGTCAGCTAAAAATAAATTGAAAACAGGTAATGAAAAAACGGAAGAGAAGAAGGAGGATACGATGGGAGATATGCAGAAGCAGATGGCCATGATCACGCCTATCATGTTTGGGTTTTTTGCTTTCCAGTTTCCCTTGGGTTTATCGCTCTACTGGAACGTATTCGGACTTTTTGGTATTATGCAACAACTCGCGGTAAACCGCGAAGCGGCAAATCCTAAATCCTAAGCACAAAATCCTAAACAATTTCAAAATTCAAATATTTAAAGCTCAAAACTGTTTAGAATTTGATGTATATGGAACCTATTGATCAAGTCAAACAAATTACGGAAGATTTACTGAAACGACTCGAAGTGGTCGGGACGGTGGCCGTGGACTTGGATGAAACCGGCGCGTACCAAGTGCAGATCGACACAGAAGAAACCGGACTCCTCATCGGCTTTCATGGACGGACACTCGAAAGCTTTCAGATACTTCTTTCTATCATCGTTTCCAAAAAACTTGAATCCTGGGTGAAGGTGTACGTAAACGTGGGCGACTATCGGCAGAAACGGGAAGAGACGCTTATGCATATGGCCCAACGGGCTGCCGAGCGGGCGTTAGCTTTTGGCAAACCGGTTGAGCTTGCCAACCTCTCCGCCTCCGAACGGCGCGTGATCCATATGACGTTGGGCGGCGATGAGCGGATTGCGACGGAATCCGTAGGGGAAGGAATGAATAGGACGCTTATAGTAAAGCCACGATGAAATCCTAAATCCTAATTTCTAAATCCTAAACAATATCAAAATCCAAAATACTAATGTTCCAAACGTTTTGAATTTGAAATTTAAGACATTTGAATTTGTTTAGAATTTAGGATTTAGTGCTTGGTGCTTACGAATATGCATGTTGGTATCTTCGGCGGAGTCTTTAACCCCCCACATCTCGGGCACCTCATGATCGCCCAGCAGATCCTGGACTTTACAGATATAGAGGAAGTTTGGTTTCTGCCCAATTACGGACAGCACCCTCCCAAACCCCACGTGGCTCCTGTTGTGGATCGCTTGGCGATGACGAAATTCCTTGAAAGGCCGAAGATGAAATTGTCTACTCTAGAGGTTGATCATAAACTCGACGGGAACACCATCAATCTCCTCCCCCATCTTCCGTCCAACAACACCTACACATTTATCATGGGTGCGGATTGGCTGCCGGGATTTACCACGAAGTGGGGGCACTGGGAAGAACTTCTCAATCGGATTCCGTTTCTTATATTCCCCCGTAGTGGCTATGCCAATGCGCCAATGCAAAAAAATATGACCCTCCTCACTCACGAGTCGTTGGTGATTTCAAATCTATCGTCAACAAAAATTCGTGAACGGCTGCGGCAAGGACTATCCATCGATGCATTTGTCCCACAGGCAGTTTCTACATATACAAAGAAGCATGGGTTGTATAAAAGTTGACATATAAATAAAAGCTTTTTATACTGCGTTAAGTATGCCTAAGATTATTGAATCAAATCCTCAAGTATTAGGAGGTAAACCGGTTATCAAAGGAACACGCATTCCCGTCGCACGGATTCTCGCGTTACTTGGCATGGATTATACACTCACGGACATACGGAACGAGTTTCCCCAACTATCTCTACTCACGAAAGAAAATCTTTCTGATATTCTTACCTATTACCAGTCAAAACTTCAGTATAGATAACTATAAAACTTTTCAAAACAAGAAAAAATAAGAAATTTCGTTTGCTTCTCGACGCTGCCTTTGCAAGACCACGTACTTTTGCTCGACTGTCTAAGAAGGCAAATGTCACACATGTCGTTTTTGATTATAATCTTCCACCTCAGTGTTCTGATGAAGAAATCTATCAGTTGGCTGTGAAGGAAGATAGATTTGTCGTTACCATCAATTACCAGGACTTCAGGAAGCTTGTCAAAAAGGGAAAGCCGGGAATTATATCGATACCCTCCGAGCTTTCTAATCAAGAAATAGATCAATTGTTATGTCGTTTCCTATTGATGAAAAATCCTGGTGATTATGTGGGGTCTGCAATAAAAGTATGATGTATTGGGACAAGACTACTATTGAGCGGATCCGAAGAGGATATTATACTGCCGCCTACTTCAACCGGACCAAATATATTCTCGAGCAGGAACACGATGAGACGATCGTGACGATGCAGATATTTCAACGGAACGAAAACAGTGTTTTGTGTGGCGTGGATGAAATGGTTGAACTTCTTCGCATCGGAACGGGAACGTGGCGTGGCAATCGATGGATGGGAAAACGACAAACACTGAAAGTGACCGCGCTCTCCGACGGGGATATAGTCCAGAGTAAAGAGCCGGTGATGCACATTACTGGTCCGTATGTATATTTCGCTCACCTCGAGTCGTTGTATCTCGGAATTTTTGCACGGCGAACGATGGTGGCGACGAACACGCGCCGGGTGGTAGAAGCGGCAAAGGGAAAACCCGTTTTTTTCTTTGCCGATCGATTTGATGATTTTAGCAATCAGGAAGGCGATGGGTATGCGGCGCGCATAGGCGGCGCTGCGGGTGTGTGTACCCAGGCTCATGCCTCGCGATGGAACGGAATCCCGGTCGGCACCATTCCCCATGCACTTATTGCCGTTGGCGGCGGCGATACGACAAAGGCGACGCAACGGTTTGCCAACCACATAAAAGACGTGAACGTGGTAGCCCTTGTCGACTTTGATAATGATTGCGTGGGAACAGCGCTTGCGGTCGCGCGGGCTCTCGGAAAAAAATTATGGGGAGTACGTATAGATACGGCAGAGAATATAACGGATGTTTCCGCGTCTTCTCCTGGTGTCAATCCAACGCTTGTCATGCGTGTCCGCCAGACGCTTAACGACGCGGGGTTTACTCATGTTAAAATACTCGTGTCCGGCGGATTTACTGAAAAAAAGGTACGGATGTTTGAAAGAGAAAAGACACCGGTCGATGGGTACGGCGTGGGTTCAGCACTCGTCCATGGGAGCAATGACTTTACCGCTGACGTGGTGAAAGTGAATGGGAAGCAGCAGGCTAAGGCTGGAAGAATGTACATGGCAAACAGACGAATGAAAGGAATAAAAAACTTTTTAAAGGAGGAAGTATGAAGAAAGGAAAATATGCAGCGATCGTCATCGATATGCTGGAAGATTTTGTTTATGGAGCACTGAAAAATGATCGGGCGAAACGAATCATTCCCAATATCGAGAAACTTCTCGCAGACGCAAGAAAGAAGGGTTGGCTCGTAGTATATGCCAACGACGCACATTTGTCGGGAGATCCTGAAGAAAGAGTGTGGGGCGCTCACGCGCTTGCCGGGAGTCCCGGCGCTCAAATAATAGAAGCATTAGCTTCTAAAAAGGGAGACATAGTGCTTGGGAAGCGAACCTATAGCGCGTTTCATGAAACAGGGCTTGATTTACTCCTTCGGCAACACGATATCAAAACAGTGATACTTGTTGGGCAACATACGCATATTTGCGTAAGGCATACAAGCGCTGATGCGTTTGCAAATAATTATTCGATTGTCGTTCCGGATGATTGCGTTGAGTCCTTTAGCGATGAGGATCATCATGGGGGTCTGGCTTATCTGAAAATGTGCTACGGAGCCACGATCACATCTGTGAAGAAACTTTTGAAGTAATGAGTATGAAGTCTGTCGACATAAAGCAAGTTTATCGCAATGCCATTGATTTTCTTGGCCAGTCGATGAAGCATGCCGGATTCCGCTCTGCAGTTATTGCCCTGTCCGGCGGGGTGGATTCGAGTGTAAGCGTGGTACTCTCGGTTCGGGCGATTGGAAAAAATAATGTCTATCCCCTACTTCTTCCCTACGGTAACTTGAATTTTCAAGGTGTTAGTGATGCGCAACTTGTCATAAAAACTCTTGGGATACCTCCAGCCCACGTGAGAGATATAAATATTCAACCACTTGTTGACCCGATCACTGCTCTAGATCCCGATCTGCCTGCCGGCAGGCAGGTGGATCGCCTCCGGCGCGGCAACACCATGGCGCGTGTGCGGATGATCCTGCTATACGATCTCGCTAAAAAAAACAATGCCTTGGTCGTGGGGACGGAAAACAAGACGGAACATTTACTAGGGTACTATACGCGCTTCGGCGATGAGGCGAGCGATATAGAACCATTACGGAATTTGTATAAAACAGACGTTCGCCGTCTAGCCCAAGCGTTGGGGTTGCCCCAGACGATTATTACGAAAGCACCGACGGCCGGACTTTGGGACGGGCAGACGGATGAAGGAGAGTTTGGATTTACCTACGAAGAGGCGGACCGGGTTCTTGCGTTGATTGTAGATGAGAAGAAGTCCATTGATGAAGTTATTGCAAAAGGATATGATCGATCCACCGTGGAGAAGGTGGTGAAGAGAATGAATGATAATGATTTCAAGCACCGTCTTCCCTTCGTTCCTTCATGAAATGGCATCAACGATTTTTTTGGCTTCTGCTTTTGTTTCTTCCTACACAACTAGGCTACCATTTTTGGCCCCAGTGGGCGGGGGTGCTCGGAAGGAGAGTAGATTACCTCGCCCCAACCATTTATCTTACAGATATTCTTATTTTTTTGATCATTGTTGCCTGGGTTGTTCCTCGCGTTGTTCAAATGGTGCGAGGAAATCCTAAATCCAAATTTCTAAATCCTAAACAAATCCAAAAGTTCAAAATTCAAATATTACAAACAAAATATCTGTGGATGATGGCAGGAGTGGTGTTTGCGATTGTTAATATTTTTGTCGCTACAAATAAGCCCATCGCCATATACAAATGGATAAAGGTGAGTGAGTTTGTAATGCTGGGATGGTATATCGTGCGGACGAGGCCTACGCTATCAGCTATCATCACTCCCCTATCGGTTGGCATCCTGTACTCATCGATTCTTGCGATCATCCAATTTATTCTGCAGCACTCCGTCGGGGGCCCACTTTGGTGGCTAGGAGAACGGACGTTTGGCGTCGATACGCCGGGGATAGCGCGTTACGATTTCAACTTTCAACTTTTAACTTTAAACTTTCAACTTTTTGGCCTCCGGCCGCATGCTACGTTCCCCCACCCGAATGTGTTGGGAGGATTTTTGGCAGTAGTCTTGCCATTACTTATTTATAATCTACAAATCTACAAATCTACAAATCTACAAATGAATGATTCATTAAAAAAAATGTTGCAATGGGGGTTGGGTTTGACAATTTCAATTGGAGTTGTTGCTTTGATTCTGACGTTTAGCCGGAGCGCGGTAGTAGTGGGGGCAATCGCAATTGCTTTGACCATTGCGAGAATTAGGAATGATGCCCGCCCGGAGCGAGGCCGAAGGGAATTACGGATTATGAATAGTAAACGCTTTGTAGTTACAGCCGTCATTGGATTATTAATTATACTTTTGGCTTCATACTTCATGATTCATAATTCAACAGAGGAAAGTGTTGTTGTTCGTGGACAACTCAACGCAGCGGCAATAAAGCTTTGGCAGACCGCTCCCCTCTTCGGCGTGGGACTCGGAAATTTTCTTGTGCGGCTGCCGGAGACACTCCCCACCCGGACGATTTACTTTCTCCAGCCAGTCCATAATATATATTTGCTTATACTGTCAGAGACGGGAGTCGTCGGGTTTTTACCGGTTCTTTTGTTGTTAGTAAAGATTTTTCTCTGGACAATAAACAATAAGCAGAAAGCACGCGAATCGTTTGTTTATTGCTTATTGCTTACTGCCCTTCTTGTTTTGGGTCTCGTCGACCACTACCTCCTTACGCTTCAGCAAGGACAGTTGCTGCTCACTGTATTTACAGGATTAAGTCTAACATTGTTACAAAATAACAAAATAACAAAATAACAAAATAACAAAATAACAAATGGCGAATTGCGGTACAATGGGGAACATGACTTCTACCAAATGGAACGTCGCATGGAATACGGGGAGCCAGCTTCTCGGAAAATTAGTCGGGAGTGGCGCGATGTTTTTGGTCAGCATCCTGGTTGCGCGGGGCTTTGGCGCTCAAGGATTTGGTGACTTCACGAAGATCATCACTTTCGTTGCATTTTTTTATCTCCTGGTTGATTTTGGACTCAATGCGGTGTATCTGCAGAGGCAGACAGCACCTGCCCGCAATGCTATGCAAAGCGTTGTAGGCGGGGACAGCAGCGGCCCGCCTACTGGCGGGGCAGGCAAAGCGGATTGGGGAACGCTTTTTAGCATGAGGCTTCTGGGCGGCATACTCCTCATGTTTTTTGTGGTCGCAATTTTAGCTTTTCTTCCTCACGGCACGGATCAGGGATATACGGGACTGGTCCGGCTTGGCATCATTCTCTTCTCCCCCACTATTCTCATCCAAGGGTTGATCGTATCAGCTAATGCTATATTTCAGAAACACCTGCGATATGACTTGGCAAGTTTTGCTCTTATTGCTGGATATATTGTAACCGTGTTCCTTGTTGCTGGCTCTGTATTTGGACTTTCTTCCCGTGTAGGCGTTTTGGGTGTGACAACTTCCCTCCTTCTTGGTTTGGGTGTCACGGGGTTTGTTTCCCTTTTTTTTGTGCGTCGCATCGAACAATTTGCTCACATTTCTTTTGATAGGAAGACCGCCACCATGTTATTTATGACTGCTCTCCCCTTAGGGATCACTCTGCTTTTTAATCAAGTGTACTTCCGGATCGACAGTTTTGTTTTGACGTTGACACGCAGCACGACTGAAGTTGGCCTGTATGGCCTGGCGTATAAAGTGTTTGAATTGCCTCTCGTGATCCCCACATTTTTTATGAACAGCGTGTACCCGCTACTTCTTGCAAAGCAAATGACGAAAGACGTAGGACGTAGGACGTATGAAACCAAGAAATTATTAAAAAAATCCGGCACCATCTTATGTCTTATGTCCGTAGTCTTATCTCTCACGTTTTGGTATGCTGCTCCCCTCCTTATGTACATCCGTCCGGAGTTTGCTCCTAGTATTCCTCTTTTGAGAATCCTTACGCTTGGCTTGCCGTTCTTTTTTCTCTCAAGTCTCGTGATGTGGGCACTTATTGCTCTTGGCAAACAGATAGTACTCGCGGGTATCTATGGAAGCCTGATGATGGTCACAGTACTATTAGATATTCTCATCATTCCAACCCACGGGGCTATCGGGGCAGCGTGGATCACGGTGGGGTCGGAAGGAGTTGTGTTGTTGATATCAGTTTTGTATCTTCGGAGGGTGTTCCATTATCCCACGGCTGTGTCGAGCGAATCTACAAATTACAAATCTACAAATATGCAAATGAATGATAGAATGCATAAATAAATTAATTAATCAGTAACGAAGTTGTTAATTTGCAGATTTGAATATTTGCAGATTTGTAGATTATGAAATTAATTGTACATACAGATGGGGGAGCGAGGGGGAACCCGGGACCGGCGGCAGTGGGGGTGGTGATAGAAAGACAGGAGGAGTCAAAAGTCGAAAGTCCCGCCGCCGAGGCTTTGGCGGGCAGGCAAAAGTCGAAAGTACTTGCTGCGGAGTTTGGGAAACGGATAGGGGAGACGACGAATAATGTAGCGGAATACACCGCGGTAGTGGAAGCACTGACCTACTTAAAAATTAAAACTTTAAACTTTAAACTTGAAAGTGGAGAAGACCTTCATATTCAGTTTTTACTTGATTCGAAACTTGTGGTCGAACAACTCAATGGAAATTTTAAGGTGAAGGATGGCAGACTCCGGGAACTTATGATGAAGGTGAAAGTTTTGGAGCAGGAGGTTGGTCCGCCTGGCGGCGAGACAAGGGGAGTGGTGACGTATGCGTATGTGCCGAGGGAGCAGAATAAACGAGCGGATTATTTCGTCAATAAAGCACTAGATGCGTGAGCCTCATGTGTCGTTCTTGTATGTAGCCTCGAAATACTTCTGTTGTTCCGTTGTTTTCGGGACTTGCTTTTGTAATAATACACATACCCTTATTCCCGAATATGCCAGGTAGTAGAATTTCGATCGCATCGTATAGCGCTACGATGCGCTAAATTAAGATATACGTATCGCTTATTGTTAGGAATATAGTTATGAATGTTCTATTAAATTAGTTAGTTTCGAAATTTCACTACCTGGTATGACTAAATTTGATGCCCCGAGTCGAGTGAATGCCCAGACGGTGGATCTCCCCATAGCGCATATCGACGCGCAGGATATACAGTTGTCCCTGTCGGTGCAGGAATATCTGGAGCTCAACGGGTGCGCGGTCGTGGTGAACAGAAAACCTGCGGTTCCGGCGGTCTATCATATCGTGATCGGCGATGAGGAATATGTGAAAGAAACTCTTGCGCTATCTCAAAAAAAATCTATACAGACTTTTGCAATAATCTATACGACGAAAAAGAAACAGACCTTCAGCGATCTTGGTGCAATCCACGCAAAGATCGCGGTGGTTTCTGCTTCCTCAATCGGCACACGTGAGACGCAACAGCTCTTCGCTTACTTTTTTACCGGGGGCGACGATATCCTGTATCTCGATGGCACATCGCCGCTGCCCGTAGCCCGTGAAGCCGTCGCTCCCGTAGCAGAGAAATGGCAGGACGAACGACGTGAGGAAATATGGAAAGAACCCGCGCCGCACGTGGATACAGCGACGAGGATATCGGCGACTATTGATGAATTATTTGGGGTTCACAACATTTCCCCAACGAAGACTCCGCGTATGAGAAAGAAATTCCATTTACCTACCTATACATCCCGGCGAGTTTTTGTCAGTGCGCTTGTGTTTATCGCGAGCTTCATCGTCATCCCGGTATGTTGGTATTTGTTGAGCATCGTTATCGCCGGATCGGCACAGTGGTATGTGCTCACTTCAATGAAAACGGAGAACGTGGGGAGTCTCGGAAAGGCCGCGTCTATTACTTCGTATTGGATTGGACAGGGAAAGCGTTCGCTCCGCTTTATGAGTGCGGCCGCCGGGAGCGTGGGACGAGAAGATCTATTCAGAAATCAGGAGCGGATTTTGAGCGTCGTCGAGGGTATTGCCGGGGCAGAGGAGAAAGCGGCTCGGCTGCTCTCCGAAAGCACAGCAATCATGCCAATGCTTTTTTCGCCTGGTGGTGGACGCGAAACGGAGTCTCTTTTGGTTTCCATCGGAAGACTTCTGACAACACTGGAAGATTTGACGAACTCTCTGGGATTAGTAAACGCAGAGCTTGAGGTCATAAGAGGACAGCATCAGTTTCCGATGACCTTATCGGTTGGTCGGGTACTGGTGGCCAACGCGCGGACACGGATTGATCGGGCGGTGACCCAAGTGTCCCATGCACGCAATCTTCTCGCCCTTTACCGTGCGGCCGGAGGATTTGATGGGAAAAAAACGTACCTCATTCTTCTCCAAAACAGTATGGAACTTCGTCCCACAGGAGGATTTATCGGGAGCATAGCGACAGTAAACGTAGAGGACGGTATCTCGGAAGTGCCGGCAATCCAGGATGTCTATGCCGTGGACGGACAACTGAAGGGCCACGTGGATCCGCCCAAACCGATAGCGGAATTACTCGAGCAGGAACACTGGTATTTGCGTGACAGCAATTGGGATCCGGACTTTGCCGTGAGCGGGGAGAAAGCTGCATGGTTTTATGAGAAAGAAACGGGGGTGACGGTCGATGGGGTGATTGCCGTATCCACTCCGGTTTTGACAGACCTTCTCGGGGCGTTGGGTCCTGTAGAGCTTCCTGACTACAATGATCATATATCCAAAGATAATTTTTTTGGTAAATCGCTTTTTTATACGAAAGCGGACTTTTTTCCCGGATCGACGCAAAAAAAGGATTTTTTGGGAAGCCTGGGAACCGCGCTCCTGGGGCGACTCATTTCGGTCCGTGCCGAAGAGGGACAGGCCGTATTTTTGGCGATGAGCCGTGCGCTTGAAGCCGGAGATGTCCAGTTTTGGTTTCCGGGCAGAAAAACACAAGCCTTAGTAGAGCAAGCGGGTTGGGCTGGGACACTCTCGGACATGGCGGCCTGTGAACAAAACGAAGTCCCCTGTACCGTCAATCGCATCGCACTGGTCGAATCGAATATGGGAGTCAACAAGGTAAACGCGTATATGACGCGAACGATGAAAGCCAGGGTGGATATCGATGAGCAGGGTCTCATTGACGGATCTGTGACGGTGGCATACCAGAATACATCAACGGACGATGCGGCATTATCCGGCGGGGGGATTTATCTTGCCTATCTGCGGGCATTTGTTCCCGCTGAAGTGATCGTCGTTTCTGCTCTCATAGACGGTAAGGAAGTGCCGATCCGCGTCATAAAAGCCAGCAACCGTACGCTTCCATATCGTGATACCGATGAGACTGGCCGTGGACAAACGGGAGTAGCGTTAGCATTTACCGTGCCACCATTGGCAAGCCGGACCATCACGATCCGGTACCAGATGGAAAGGCCGCTCACCTTTGTGGGTGAAGAAGGAACATATCTCTCCATTCTGCGCAAGCAGCCGGGCATACCGGACACGGGAGTGGATCTGGCAATCGGATACCCGTCCGGGTGGAAGGCGGAGACGGATGAGACGGTTGGATTAAGCGCGGACAACGGCTTCCTTGCAAACGCTAAGGAAGTCCGATACAATACAACTCTCGATCAGACAAAAAAGTTTGTGGTGAAGTTTAGAAAGCAAAAGGACAGATAACAAATAGCAGAAAACAAAGAACAGAGAGCAGAGAAAAAACAACGGAGAATAAAATTTGAGAATATGAAAAAGCATTCATTAGCAGCTATGAAACGTGACTCCCTCGGGCGCAAGGTAAAAAAGCTGCGTGTGGCAGGGCAGCTCCCCGCAACCGTCTACGGCAAGAAAGTTGAGAGCGCATCCGTGACCGTCGAAGCTGATGCGTTTGCAAAAACCTACGGTGAAGCGGGGGAGACCGGATTAGTTGAACTTTCCGTGGGAGGAACGGTCCGACCCGTTCTTATCCATCATGTACAGAAGCACCCCGTGAGCGGAACCATCCTCCACGTAGAATTTCATCAGGTAGATCTCAAAGAAAAAGTACATGCAAATGTTCCGATCGTGCTGGTAGGGGAGTCGCCGGTTGTGAGTGAGAAGCGCGGCGTCGTGTTGAGCATATTAGACGAGGTGGAAGTGGAAGCATTGCCAACGGAACTTGTCGAAAACATCGAGGTTGACGTGACGTTATTAAGCGAAGTAGGGCAGGAGGTAAAAGTTAAAGACTTGAACGTCCCCGCTGGACTTACGGTCTTGTCTGATGCAGAATTGACCATCGTCAAGATCGGATCCCTCATAACAAAGGAAGCAGAAGCGGAAGTCGCGGCGGAAGCTGCAAAAGCCGCAGAAGCAACTGCGGCAGTTCCGGCGGAAGGTGCCGAGGGCGCAGCAGCAACAGCTCCCGAAGGAGCAGCCCCGGCGGAAAAGCCAAAGGACGAAAATAAAGAAGCGAAGAAAGAATAACCCCGAAGTCGTCAGATTCCCTTCAGAAGATCAGAGAGTTTTTGTGCTGTGGGATGATTGGGATCCAGAGTCCGGGCTTGTGAGAGCCACCTTTTTGATTCATCCAGCTTCCCCAGTTGGTAGGCAAGTGAGGCAAGCGTTATGTATGCATCACGATAGTCGGGCTTGGTGATGGCAACGGATTGCCAAAAGGCGTACTGCTTATCCCATTGGTCTCTCTCATGTTCCCATTGGGCGAGGGTGTCGGCGGGACTCGTGGTGAGACCTAAGACATTGACCGTTCCACCTTCTCCTGCAGCGATGCGTCCGGTAGTGGAAAGCAATTGGGCGGCAACCATGAGATTGCGCGCCTGGTCCTTTTGGCCTTGCTGCCAGAGGAGAGAAGCCAAATCGATATGCCGGGATACTGATGAGGGAGTCTCAAAAAGCTTCACAAGCGGCTTCCAATGGAGCGGTGTGAGAGCTTGTTTGGCGAGCAGGTTGACGGCAAAAAGGGCAATAAGAGCTATCCATAAGAATGTCATTTCGAGGCCAAAAAAGAGTCGTGCGGGTTTTAATTGGGGAAAGTGCGGGAATAATTTCGGTAGTGAGTAGGTCATAGAGTGCGGTGCAGAACTTATAAAATAAGAATGGTATCATTGTAGATATCTATGACCGTTATCACAAGGGGGGAGTCGGTACAAAAGAGGACAGAACGAGCATCACAAGTGGTTTCACTCCTAAAAATATTCTATCCGAAGGCACAGATCGTTCTTCGATACACAAATTTCTGGGAACTATTGGTTTCTGTTATTTTATCCGCTCAATGCACGGATGTGATGGTCAATAAGGTGACAGAAAGACTGTTTAAAAAATATCCAGCCTTTGGGGATTATCTGAAGGCTGATACTAAGGAGTTTGAACAGGATATTAAATCGACCGGCTTTTATCATAATAAAGCGAAGAATATCTTAGCCGCGGCAAAGCTCATTCAAGAAAAATTTAAAGGCGAGATACCCAGGACAATGGATGAAATGCTGACGATCCCGGGGGTGGCACGGAAAACTGCCAACGTGGTGTTGGGCAATGCGTATGGAATTGTGGAGGGGATAGCGGTCGATACCCACGTCCTTCGTTTGAGCCAACGGTTGCGGTTGGTGGACCTGGAAAAGATTGGTGGAAAAAAGAAATTGCATTTCACAAGGCCAGGACTTGCAGACACCAATGAGTTTATTGATTATAAAAAAGACGCCGATCCGGTGAAGATTGAGACGCAACTGATGGAGGTATTGCCAAGAGAAGATTGGTTCAACACTACCTATCTCCTCATAGATCATGGCCGTGCTGTGTGCAAAGCACAGAGTCCAAACTGCAGCCACTGCGTGCTCCAAAAGTTTTGCCCCTCCTCGCGGATTTGATCATCGGCACAGCGGATTGTGCTTTCCCATTGGGTGTGGTATGCTTTGGCGATTGACGAAAGCCAGGTAGTGAAACTTCGATCTTGCTTTGAAAGCAAGGAAAACATACTTGGTAAAAACAGTATTGATTGATTAATAAAGGAGGATTAGGACAAAAGATTTTTTTGGAAGAAACAAAAAAATTATCGAAGTTCTACTACCTGGTATGGCTACACGAAAATCTGCACAGAAAAAAACTTCAGTTAAACGAAATGTAAAAAAGAATGCATTGATGGCAGTTCCCCCCGCAGACGAAGCCCCACTCTCCGTGCCGGTAAAGCAAAAATTTAATACAAAAATCCTTTATCTCATTGTCGGGCTCCTTGCGCTGTCCGCCCTGCTTCTTGCTAATAAGAGCATGTTGGTAGCAGCGGTTGTGGATGGGCGGCCGGTGTGGAGCTGGGAACTCAACAGTGTGATGGCTGACCGCTACGGGAAACAAACACTCGAGGGCATGATCAGCGAAAAGTTGATTGCCAGCGAAGCGAGAAAGCAGGGCGTGGTTATGAACCCCGAAGAAGTAAAGGCGCGGGAAGAAGAGATCGTCAAAGGATTAGGGGGAGGCATGAGCCTCGAGGAAATTCTTAAGATCCAGGGACTCACCAAATCTGAATTTGACCGGCAGATTACGCTCCAGCTTACGGTGCAAAAATTGCTTGGGAAGGATCTTGCCATCACGGATGCGGATGTGGATAATTTCATCGCGACCAACCGGGCGACGCTGGTGGCTACCGAAGAGGCGACTCTTAAAACAGAAGCCAGACAGGCAATTCTGGATGCCTACATCGGAGAAAAGCTCCAGCCGTGGTTTAATGAGCTGAAAGAGAAAGCCAAGATACTTCGTTTTCTTTAATATGATGCCATGGTTTCTTGGGAATAGTAGTGGGATGAATTGGGACTGGTCATTGGGGTGGCAGATTAGTTTAGTTCCCCTCATGATTTGGTCTATGGCGTGGTCGGGACTCGCGCTTTGGCATGCGGCAAAGCGAGGCGAGAAATGGTGGTTTGTTCTCTTTCTCCTGGTTCACACCGTTGGAGTTTTGGAGATCTTTTACTTGGTGTTTGTCGTCAAACTTTTTGCCAACGCAAAACCTCCTCATAAAAAGAAACGGTCATAGACCTGGCCCTCCGGCTTGCTGGGGGCAAGCAGAAATTATCCATGAAAACCTGGCAGAAGTTAAAAGCGAACCCGGAACTTTGGGAACGGTACTTCGTCCGCGAAAAGGTCATCAAGGCGATCCGGCTATTTTTTGAAACGCAGAAGTTTCATGAAGTAGAGACACCGACCCTCATGGCTCACCCGCCTGCGGAATCGTATTTGGACGTTTTCCAAATGACGCTTCTAGACCGCAATCGAAAGGGGATCTCCGCCTACCTTTCCACGTCTCCGGAAGTAGCATTAAAAAAACTCATGACGGCTGGTTTGGGAAATTGCTACGCGCTTACCAAAAGTTTCCGCAACATGGAAACACAAGGAAATCTTCATAATCCAGAATTTACTATCCTCGAATTTTACCGTGTGGGAGCCACGTACCTTGACATTATGAGGGACATCGAATCGCTGATGGTGTTTATCGCGCAGTCGGTACACAAGGATTCACTGGTCGTCACGTATCAAGGAACATCAATTGATCTCACGCCTCCATGGGAACGGCTATCGGTCGCCCAGGCATTTGAGAAATACGCTCATGTGGATTTCGAGAAATTTTTGGATGAGAAACAAGCGCGTGAAATTGCTAAAGAAAAAGGATATGCCGTTGAAGCGAATACAACCTGGGAACAACTCTATAACCAAATTCTTCTTAATGAAATTGAACCTTACCTGGGGCAGGGGAGGCCTACGATTCTGTATGACTTCCCGTCTTCCATGGCGGCGTTGTCCAAGAAAAAAACGAGCGATCCGCGGTTTGCCGAGCGGTTTGAATTCTACATCGCAGGGCTCGAGCTCGGCGACTGCTATAGCGAGCTTACCGATTGGAAAGAGCAAGAAGTGAGGTTTGAGCGAGAGCTTAGCGAGCTGAGACGATTAGGTAAGACAGTTTACGACTATGATCACGATTTTATCGAAGCTCTGAAAGTTGGACTACCGGATTGCAGCGGGATCGCCGTCGGCGTTGATCGGCTCATTATGCTCCTTAGTGACGTCACCGATATCGCCGATACGCTTTTTTTTCCGGCCGGGGAGATGTTTACGTTTTCAACGTAGAGAGAGCGATCGTTTTTCGAAGCAACAATGCGAGGGCAAGCGGCAGGACGGGGAGGATATACAGCCAGTTTTTTGCCAGTTGAATTTCATTCCCGAACTGCAGAAAGATAAATAGTCCGATGAAACTTACGGTCCGGAATATTCCCAACACAATATCGCGTTCAAGAAGTAGGTGATATTTTTGCTGCCAACTTCCTTGGGCTTGGTCCAGCACGCCAAAGTAGACGATCGACAGTTTATTGTTAAATATCGGAACGGTGAGTCCGGAAATAATAATATACGCCCAGATCCCTAGCGGCGATTGATAAAATGCAAACACAATGATCGAGAGGGCAGATCCAGCGACACCGATCCAATAAGCAGATGGGAACTTTGTGAGAAGCGGGATAGCATAGAGATTGGACACGATTGCAATCGTCGAAAATATCGTGAGCACGAATCCCAGATCCGCTTCATTTTTCACTATGACGAAAAATAACACGCCCGTCACGGTGCCGAGGGCAATATCAAATAAACCCAGTACTGCATTTTGTCCCAGGATGAGTTTCCAACTGCGTGTCCGTTGATGGTCCAAGATGTGATGGTATGAAAAATCCAGTGATTCATGCGCGGGGAGTTTGCCGATGACAAAGATCGTGATGATATTGATGATGGCGACCAGAAAAAATAACAGGAGATAGCCGTTTGTAACACCGAGCGATGTTTTACCGACGGTGGTGATAATCAGTCCTCCGATTGCCGGACCCATGGCGTTGGCAAGATTAAACACTGCCCCAGCCCACCCAAAATATGAGACCCGTCTTCCGGAATGGGCGAGAATATATTGATTGAGATTATACGAAGCCCAAAAAAACCCACCGGAAAAACCGGAGAGAATGCCCAACGGGAAGACAAAGGCGATGCTTTGGTCTTTGAGAAAAAATAAGAGAAGATAAAATATTGATCCGGCGACGAGACTCATTTTCATCATGGTACCGGAAGAGATATGCCGGAGTGCCCAACCGGACGCCCCATAGAAAAACGTCATGGAGGCAAATGCCGCGATATTATAAAGCGTCGTGACCTTGAGATCTCCATGGGAAAAGAAAAAAACCGTGACGAAAATATTGGCCAGAGATCCGGCCAGGATATCTAAGCCCTGGATGAGAAGGAGCTTCCGTTCGTCGGGGGATAAATTCTTCATGTTTAGTACTAGTATAGCGTACTGAGGCGCGGATCACGTGGTTCTTGACATAAATCATGTCAATTGATAGAATTGATAGATATGAATATAACTGTAAGTGCCATGGATGCACGCAAACGATTTGGAGAAATTTTAAATAGCGCCTTCTATCGGGGGATATCGACGGTCATTGAGCGCAAAGGTAAGCCTATCGCAAAAATTGTTCCGGTTTTAGATGACCGAGTCACGCCGGGCAAATCATTGTTGGCATACGCAGGCATGTGGAAGGACGACGGGGATATCCGGGCGATGAAAAAAGCAATTGCTCATATCCGTCGTTCTCCTGCGCGCGTCGTGAAGCCATTATGACGGTGCTTCTGGACACAAATATCCTTATCGATTTTTTTCATGATAGGCCGCGTTCGGTTGCCCTCCTCAAGTCGCTTGCGGAAAGCCAGTTTCGGATAAGCGTGTTAACCCTTATGGAGATCATGCATGGGGCATACAAGACGAAGACACCAGATCGCTACATCAGCGAATTTAAGAACTTTCTTACAGATTTTGGGGTGGAAATTTGGTTGGTGGATGAAGAGGTTTCTCTGCGTTGCGGCGAGCTGATGGCTGCTCTGGAGAGCCGCGGAATACGATTGGGCGTGGTCGATGCGCTTTTGGCGGCAACTGCCCTCGTTCATACCTGTCCAATTGCCTCGGGTGACCGGGCGTTTCAAAAAATACCGGGACTTGAGGTATATCCAGCGACATAATGAGCCCTCTGCGTTGCGGTTTGATTGAGTTTTTGGGATAATAGAGGCACTCCCCAGGATCGGGAGTTTTTCATAGGGATCGTCCGTAAACAACTTCCTAGGTGTTTACGGTTACGGCCCTTTGTGCCGCATCTTCAAAGAAAATAACGATAAAGATATTTTTGGATGCGGCCATTGGAGTACACTTTAGATATATATGTCAACTATTTCCACAGCAGAATTTAGAAAAGGCGGGGTTATAGAATTCAAAAGCGAGCCGCACACGATCGTCGAGTTTACCCATGTCAACCCGGGGAAGGGGAGTGCATTTGTGCGCACGCGCCTCAAATCCCTCAAGACCGGAAAAGTGCAGGACTTCACCTTCAAATCCGGAGAGAACGTCACGGAAATATCCGTTGAAACCCACGAGGCCCAGTATTTATATAAAGAAGGAGTCAGTTACGTCTTCATGGAGAACTTCACCTATGAGCAGTATCAAGTGAGCGAAAGCGTGTTGTCTGATTACCTTTCATATATTAAACCCAACGATACGTATCAACTTTTGGTCCATGAGGAAGAGGTGTTGGGACTCCGGTTTCCCAAAAAAGTCCGGCTTCTCGTGACGCAGGCCAGCGAAGGCGCGCGCGGGGATACCGTCGCCGGAGCCGGGAAAGTGGTGACCTTGGAGACGGGTGCCACTGTCACGGTGCCACTTTTTATCAAAGAAGGGGATACGATTGCCCTCGACACGGAGACCGGACAGTATTTGGAGAGAGCATAGATTGTACGGGTCGCGCCGTTCTTGCTTCAGGAATCAGTTTTTTTGGCCGCTCGATTGACTTCTCCTATATAATAATTATTCCCCTCTCGCTAAATGAATCCCGCCAATAAAAAGTTGATCCAGATTGTATTAGCTGTACACAGCGGGATTCAGGTTGCCAAAAAAACTGTTCCTTACGCATTCGCGTTTTTTGTCGTGACGGCACTTCGAAACGACTCGCTGCCCTGCGCGTAAGGGGTGATAGAATGAGCGTATGAAACGGTGGGTGAAATATGGGGTGATTTTTATTCTCGGCGGGTTGAGTGCATTGGGATACAATTTTTCTTCGGCTCCGATAAAACAAACAGTGATTTCAGAGGGAGTGGCGACGCATTCTGCGGTCGTTGTTTCCGGAGGAGAAATAGCGGTCGTGGGTCGGGTGATTGACGGGGATACGATTGAGCTAATCGACAAACGGAAAGTCCGGTACATCGGAGTAGATACCCCGGAAAGCGTGGATCCGAGGAGAACCGTGCAATGTTTTGGAAATGAAGCGAAGGAGGAGAACCAAAGACTCGTAGAAGGGAAGACTGTACGACTTGAGAAAGACATTTCTGACACGGATAAATATGGGAGACTCCTTCGATATGTATATCTTAGTGATGTATTCATCAATGACTATTTAGTGCGTCAGGGCTTTGCGCGCATTGACACCGTCCCGCCGGATGTGGCGCACCGTGAACAGTTTTTCGCTTCCCAACAAGAGGCGAGGAATGAATTGCGTGGATTCTGGCAAAGCTGTGGCGCCCGCGAGTGAACCACCCTCTCTCTTGTGCTGTCGTCATTTCCTTCGTAGACTGGTGCTATACCCATGAGAAAATTTCTTGCCCGCATTCCTTATTTATCCATACTGGTTATTTTTAGTGTGCTATCGGTCGGGGGATTGGTCTATGCATATCAGATGATAGGGAGTCTAAACAATAGCATTGCTTCAGAACAAAAACAACTTGATGAGACGAAGCAAACCTTAGTGACAGTCCAAAGCGAAGACCAGTACGTAAAAAATAAAACACTAGAGGCGACCATAAGTGCAATAGAAAAAACATATGGCACGACCGTGAAGATGTATGAGGAAGTCCTTTCGCTCAAAGAGTTTACAAAAGACGGAACGATATTTGATGGATCCATTTCCGCGGTGTTGACGTTCCTCTCTAAACGTGAGTATGCGTCTGCCTCCGCGATGCTTGATACTATTGCGCGGGACACCAAAGCGCTCCGCGCAAAGCTCGCAAGCCAAGCTCAATCAATACCGGCAAATGTCGTAGCGGACAATACGCTTCCGGGGGGAGGATTTCGTAGGCAGTCGGTAAAAAATGAGTTTGGTACGTATCTCGTCGATGTGATTGCCGCGGACCTTTCTTCAACAAGGGCGATAGTCGATACCGCATCGGATAAGGATTGTGGAAATGACTGTCCGACGCTGTCCCTGGGAGAATATGTATCCCGAAACGGAGGATACGCCGGGGTAAACGGCTCATACTTCTGTCCGAAAGAGTACCCGAGCTGCGCCGGGAAGACGAATACCTTTGATACGCTCCTCATGAATAAAAATAAAACGTACTTTAACTCCGATAATAATGTTTACAGCACCGTGCCGGCAGTGATATTTTTGGGGGGATCTGCCCGGTTTGTGGGAAAGTCGCTCGAATGGGGGAGAGACACGGGAGCTGATGGAGTGCTGGCCAATCAGCCATTGCTTCTCATGGGTGGTAACGTCCAGTTCGGCGGCGATGATGATCCGAAGAAAGGCTCGAGGGGGTCACGAAGTTTCGTGGGGAGCCGGGGGAGCACGGTGTATATTGGGGTTGTCCATGGCGCGACGGTCGCGGAGGTCGCCCATGTGCTCAAAGCGATGGGAGTGGAAAATGCGATTAATCTGGACAGTGGAGGGTCGGTGGCACTCTGGTACAATGGATATAAAGCAGGACCTGGGAGAAATATTCCCAATGCGATAGTACTAGTAAGAAGATAACAGGATTTATGCCAGGTAGTAGAAACTCGATACAAAATTTTATCCGATTTTAAAATCATGATTATAAATACAATGATTGTCGAGTCCAAAATAGTGCTATAAATCTTGAAAATTTTGTTTCCTCGCTAAGGCGAGGGATCGAGTTTTCACTACCTGGTATGCCGGAAGAATTTTTTGAAGTCTTAAGCAATCATGCGACGCCGCCGGTCTACCGTCATTTCAATGGAAAAGAATGGGTGGAGAGTGCGAGTGGAAAGACCGTCGAGGTTCGTTCTCCCATTGATGACAGCGTGGTGGGCGTCCTCCAAGTGGTGACCACGGGGGAAATTGACGCGGTAATGATGGCTGCTAAAACAGGACAGGTGAAATGGGAAGCGACTCCCCTCAATCAGCGGGTGAAGATCATGCATCTCTCTGCCGACTGGATCCGGCATTTTGAAGAATATCTCACGACACTGCTTGCCCGCGAAATTGGCAAGACGACAGGAGAGGCTAAAAGTGAGATTGTCAGAACAGCTGACCTCATCGATTACTACGCCGATGAGGCTCAATCGATGCGTGGGGAGACTCTGGATAGCGATAATTTCCCGGGATACGACAAAGGACGGATCGGACTCATCGAGCGCGTGGCGTGGGGAACGGTTCTGGCGATCGCTCCATTTAACTACCCCGTCAATTTATCGGCAAGCAAAATTGCCCCAGCACTTCTGATGGGAAACAGCGTTGTTTTTAAGCCACCGACACAAGGTGGCATCAGTGCTCTCCATCTCGTGCAAGCATTTCTCAAAGCCGGTGTCCCGGAAGGAGTGCTCACCTGCGTGACCGGGACGGGCGCGGATATTGGTGATTATCTCGTTTCTCATACGGGCATCGACTGTATTACTTTTACGGGAAGTTCTGATACCGGAGAGGCGATAGCCAAGCATGCCGGTATGAAGCCGTTAGTGTTTGAGTGCGGCGGCAATAATCCGGCTTTAGTCCTCCCTGACGCGGATATGAATCTCACGGCCCGCGAGATTATCAAAGGCGCATTTTCCTATGCCGGGCAGCGGTGTACGGCGATAAAATACATCCTTGCCATGCCCTCGACGATGGAACAATTATTGCCGGTGTTACGCAAAGAGTTTGGGGAATCAGTGAAGATGGGTGACCCCCGCAGTCCGGAAACGAAAATGGTGGGGCCGGTCATTTCTGTGGGAGCTGCCGAACACATCCAATCGCTTATCGATGAGACGGTGAAGGCAGGAGCCAAGATTGTGTCCGGAGGGAAAAGAAATAATGCTTACATTGAACCCACGATTCTTTCCGGTGTCCGGCCGGAGATGCCGGCAGTCGCTCAGGAAGTGTTCGGGCCGGTGGTCTCACTCATTACCGTCAAGGATGTGAGCGAAGCCACGGGGATCATTAACGCGTCGCGATTTGGACTTCAGGCTTCTGTGTTCACAAAAGATGAGGGAGCGGGGATAGTCGTTGCTAAACAGTTGAGCGTCGGAACCGTGCAAATTAATGGGAGCCCACAACGCGGTCCCGATCACTTCCCATTCTTGGGCGTCAAACGATCAGGATTAGGCGTGCAAGGGGTACGGTATTCTCTGGAAGAAATGAGCCGCTTGCGGCCCATTGTCATCAATAAGCCGCAGTAAATCGAGAAAATGCTTTCTCGGGATCAGCACACTAGCGTTATCGATTACTTTATTTAATAGACAAAATAAACCACGTGGTGTATTTTGTCATCTTTCCTTGAGAGCTTTTTGATTTTATTCTATCTTTAATGGTAATGAGTGGGAGATTCCAGAAGTATCTAGACATCAAAGAAATCGCGGAAGCTTTGGTCGTTTTCAATCGCAGCTACGCGGAATATTCGGACGTATTTCCCGATCCCTAGATATTCACGAAGAAATATGAGTTCTTTGACGCATGGATATGCGTGAAGGTACATACTCTCGTGTAGGGGATAGAACCGCCAGACGCGAAGATATTCACGGAAATATGTACGAAGGTGATCCAGGGCGCGTGGTATATCATAGCTGACGAGACACCACGTTTCGTCCCAGCGTGCGGGTTTTTCTATAGTGATTTCATCAAGCGCATATTTGAGTACGCGCCGTTTTCCGTTTTGTGTGAGCGTGATAACGTCGGCGTCACCTTCTTTGGAAATTTGTACAAGCTTTGCTTGCTCAAGGCGCGCGAGGGTGCGTTTGAGGTAGCTTAAGTTAAAGCGCTTCCATGTTGGGTCATCGTCATTATGATGAGTATTCAGAAATGGCTTGAGGACCATGGGGAGAGTGGGGAAGGCAAGCGAGGCAGCGATGAACGCTCCGGCGCCGACGAGTTTGAGCACCAGTGCGACTTTTGCATATTTTTCTGTCCGTTCTTGGCGATCTATCTTATGAAGAAGTGATTGGCAAAGCGTTGCGATTTCTGCTTCCGTTTTTTCGGTAAGCGGCAGGTTTTCAATTTTTTGTTTAGGCTTTCTTGGACGAACTCGAAGCGAATTCATGGTAGAGACAAAATAAACCACGTGGTGTATTTTGTCAAGATTACTGAGATTACAGAAATGGGGAGATAAGATCCAGCACATTGGCGCCCGGCCATTGATTTTCAGAGAGAGTGAGAGTACTCTAGGTGTTGATGGTTGGACTTGACCAAAAAGCGGAAATTTCTCCAATACTTCCCGAGCCCACGGAATCGGTTCTTGGTGGAGTAGGGGACGGGAGACCTCGCGTGTCTTTCGGAATAATATTAGGTCAGAGAGCAGCAGAGGACCCTACGCCCGTACAGCAAAAAATTTTCGATATTTCCCATCCCAAAGTACGCTACCGTTTAGCGCAGAGCGTGCACTATTGGGATCATGCAACGGGTGGCCAAAAAGTTGCTCCGGGGTTTGAAACGATTACCTATGCAAATGATAGAGGTGTTATTGTTATAGATCCATTCTCTGAACGGACAAGCGATATCATGCAGCCCGAAGAGTTTGCGAGACAAACGGCGAACAGCGATGGCGTTTTTTCTTTGGATTTGGCAACCGCGCGGCATACATTTAGAGTAAGGAATCCTTCTATTTTTCCTTTCGTTAAGGAGGCATTTAATGCGGTAGAAGAACTTCTTTTTCATGGACAGAGTATAGCAGCGTTGGAAACATATGATGGAGATCTAAGCCGATCAGAGTTAGAGACCCTTAAGTCGCGAAGAATGAAGCTTTTATTCAAGAGAGATTGGGATTTTGACCCAAAGAGTAAGCAGCCAAAGCAAAAATGGGATTGGAAACCTCAATATCCACAGATTAAATTTTAATTTGTAGTAAATTATCGTTTTATTCCCACTCCATAGTCGCCGGGGGCTTGCCCCGCACCAGGCGGTGCGGGACTGCGCAGGTTTATCACTACTCCCATTCCATGGTGGCAGGCGGCTTGGTGGTGATGTCGTAGACAACTCTGGAGACATTGGGGACTTCGTTGACGATGCGGGAAGAAATCTTGGCGAGCACGTCATAGGGGATGCGCGTCCATTGGCTGGTCATAATATCTTTTGACTCGTATGCGCGGATAGCGACGACTTCGGCAAAAACTCTTCCATCACCCTTTACGGCTGTAGAATACGCGCCAGTCATGACAGCGAAGCATTGAAAAACCTTGTTGTAGAGTTTGGCGGTCCTCATTTCTTCGACCACGATACTATCAGCAATCTTGACTTGATCGAGACGAATAGGGCTGACTTCTCCTCGGACGCGTACCGCGTAACCGGGGCCGGGGAACGGCTGTTCGCCCACGATATCCTCCGGCAGCCCCGCGAGGCGACCTAACTCGCGCACCTCGTCTTTATAAAAATTCCGTAAAGGCTCGAGGAGTGTGAGCTTCATGTCTTTAGGCAGGCCACCAACGTTATGGTGGGATTTGATATGGGAGGCGTGGCGGCTTCCTTTACTTTCGATCACGTCGGAGTAAATCGTTCCCTGGCCCAGAAATTTTGCGTCCTGATGCTTTATTGCCTGTTCCTGAAAAATATCGATATAGAGTTTGCCAATAGTTTTTCTTTTGATTTCCGGATCAGTGACTCCCTTGAGTGCATCCATAAATCGTTTTTTAGCGTCGATAATGACTAAATTAGCGTGAATAAGCTTAGTGAAGATGTGACGCACCCGTTTATCTGTATCAGGCCGCATCAGACCACTCTCAACATAAACGGGAATTAAGTTTTTCCCAATTGCTTTACCGATGAGAAATGCCACGACGGTCGAATCCACGCCACCGGAAACTGCGCAGATGACTTTACTATTATCAACAGTTTTTTTAATCGAGCCAATTATGCTTTTGGGATTTAATACAAAAGGAGAGAGAGTCTCGCCGCAGACGTCGACGGCGAAGTTTTTCAATAGTTCGGCTCCGTGTTCGGTATGATCCGCTTCCGGGTGAAATTGGACCCCAAATAATTTTTCTTTTTCGTTAATAACTGCGGCATATCGCACTTGCTTGGTCGATCCCATTGCCGTAAATCCCTTTGGCAGCTTTGTGACGGTGTCGCCGTGAGACATGATGACGGTGCCGGAATGTAATTTCATAAGGTACTTCCTTGCAGGATTGCAAGGAAGTACCTTGAAAAACTCCGGACCGTATTCTTTTTTCGAGTGTTTGACCGCGCCTCCCAACAGATGCGCCATGAGTTGCCAGCCGTAGCAGATTCCTAACACCGGCAGACCGAGCTTGAATATCTGTCTATCAACGGAAAGAGAGGCGTCGTGGCTGATATCGTTGGGGCCGCCGGAGAGGATAATTCCTTTTGGATGTTTCGTCTTGACGGTAGCTAGTGCGTCTTCGGGATCGGAATATTCGACGGCGACACCGAGAGCGCGGAGACGGCGGCCGATGAGGTGGGCAGTTTGGCTCCCAAAATCGATGATGAGGATCATATTAGTTGAGCCTTTCTGGATGTTTGACGTTATTATCGCGATCAGCCCGTTGGGCCGGTGAAGGATCCGCATCTCGTTTTAAGTATTCATCCGGGTCACTTTTGCCGACTATTTTGGCACGCTCTTCTTCGAGCACTTCGTCAAGTGTCGCTTTTCTTGGTGTTGTTTTGTTTACCAGTGGACTTTCGGTGCTCATGGTTATGGCTTAATAACGACTGTATCATGTTTGCCGATTTCGATAACGTGGATGCAGGAGTAGACCTTGATGCCGAGCTTGGCAACTTCCTCCAGTCCCCCTTGGAATACTTTATCAAACAGTACCGCAAACCCGGCGACTTTGACCCCGCGCTTGAGGAGTCCTTCGATGATTGAAGAGCCCGTCCCGCCGGTTGCGCAGACGTCGTCAACCAACAGCACGCGGTCATGGGGCAACACAAACGAAAGGTTGATGCCGGAGAACACCGTCATGCCACTATTACTTGTGGTAAATGACCGCGTTTCGGCGCGGAAAATATCTTTCCAGGTGGTTGGGACATTTTGATCTTTGCGGGAACTATGGAGCCGGAGCGAGGGATTGTCCAGAGCAAGAGCAACGGCGGTGGCCAAGTAATTGCCGGAGTGGGGGATGCCATGGACGATATCAATTTTTTCATCTTTAAATTCGTGAGCGATCAGACGCGCAGCAGCAGCCAAAACAGAAGGCTTCATGCGAAGGTTAAAGGATGAGGCGGAAACGTATCCACGCTCGAGATCAATGACTTTGGCATCGCGGAGGAATTCCTGGTGGAGAAAGTCGCGATCCTTTTTCAGATCTTCTGGAGCCATGTTACAGTATACCACTTTCACCTTTATTTTCTTGCAGCGCTGCTATGGTTTGTTGAGCTGCTACGATTCTTTCATAAACTGGACCACAAGCACGTGCGGTGTTTATTTTTCCTGAATTTACTAGCATGGTAAGTTCAGCGGTTGTGAGCGTGCAAGGACCAGGCCATGCACCTGAACAAAAAGGAACACACGAAGGGTCGCCGTTTGGAACGGGACATCCCTCGACAACGACAACAGGATCTGATGTGACATCGATAGATATCACGCTACCCAAATTATCAGAAAGGAGAATATAAGAGTCTGTTCTTACAAGGGCGGGATCTGCATCAAGTTTTTTCATGAAATGCTAGTAACGACGTGCTATCGAGGTCCCAAGTTTTTAATATGTTTTATTTTGTTGTCTCTGCGAGCGTAGCAGCTTCGTCCTCTTGTGAAATTGTTGGTTGCCATAAAATCCTTGGTGGCCAAGTCCATTCAACGAGAACGCCAGCTGCGGGAATGGGGATTAGCGTTACTTTTTTTGCAGTGGGTAACGGTGTCCTATCGGGGAGACGGAGGTCGCCGGGGTTTTGCATTCCTAGTCGTGTATCTGCAGACATTATATCTCCTTTTCTGCGCCGGAAATTGTAGTTATATGAATATCACTATCCACCACATCTCGTGCACTCGCCTTACCTACTATTCGTAGCGCGGCTCGTGCTCTCGATTGTTGGTGGATTGATGGTTACTAAGCTCGTGAATAAGTATTCACTCGCAAAGTAACCAACAAAAAAAGGGCGCGTGTCTAGCCCTATAAGGAGAGAATAGAGGATAACAAGAGGGAACGTCAAGGGGTTGATTTTAAAGCCGAGCTTTCAAATGGCAAAGCTCGGCTTTGGGGTTCTATTGCCGGACGAGGGAGAACCAGGCGTCAAAGCCGTTAAGCTTGAGTTTGCCGGGGCGCATAGAGTCGATGGAGAGAAGTGAGATGATTTGAGAATCGGAAAATCCTGCTTCTTTGAGTTTTTCGCGTCCACCAAACGGCTTTTCGATGACATAGCAAAACCCAACAGGTATAGCTTGGGCTTGCGCGACGATTTGGAGAAGATCAATAGCGGTTTTGCCGGTATCCAAAAAGTCGTCGCAGATGAGGACGCGCGCCCCTGCGGGGAGGCAGTCTTTGGCGACGGTGAGATCGACGGACTTGCCGTGGGTGTACGATCGGCTCATCGCATGATACGCATTATCGATGGTAATGGGCTGTCCTTTGGGCGCATAGACTACATCAGGAATTGGGGAAAGGTGGATGGCTGTAGCGATCGCGGGGATATTGCCCGATGAAGGGGCGGTAAGAATGATGTCCGGTTGGAGGATAGTTGCCAACGCCGCGAGTTCTTCTCCTATGGCCATAATAAGTTTCGTATTAATGCGGTGATTGAGGAAATGGGTGACATCTAAAACGAGAAAGCTTTGGTCGCTATCGCTTGGCGAGTAGGTGAACGACCGGGATTGGGCGACGAGCGAGGAGGCTAAAAGTTTTTGTGCACGGGAGAGAAGAGAAGAGGAGATGGTTTGTAATGCGTCTTTGGGTTCGAGGATGGGTAGGTCCGGGTAGTCATTCATATATTATTTATGATAATGGTTGTTAACAAATTCGATTTGATTGGTAGTATACCCAAGATGAATAAGAAATGCGCGGATATCCGCTTTTGACTTCCCTTCCTTCATCATTGTGGTGGTGAATGTCGTCACCCATTCGGTGACTTCGTGCGGCTGAAGAATCCAGGCGCTGGTTTGTTTGGCATAGAAATCCGGTTTGTATACGGAGTGGGGTTTGTAAAAAAGCGCGGCGGTGGTGATGGAGGCGGGGTGAAACGTTTTCAGATACCGGATAGCCCGTTTAAACGTCTTGCCGTAGTCGGCGATGTCATCGACAAGCAAGATATGTTTGCCCCTGATCTGTTTGCCGAGCTTACTCGTGATCGTGAGCTCTCCTTGTTTTTGGATATCCGTATAGCTTTGGATGGTGATGGTGGAGATGGGTTTTTGGAGAAAGTCGGTGAGGATAAGCCCCACGGAGAGCCCGCCGCGAGCGATGGCCACAATTTCATCGATGGGCGTTTTGTGTTCAAGGATTTGTTCGGCAAGAAGAAGACTCAAGGAGTGAAATTCGTTCCAGGTGACCGGGAGATACTGGCCTGCCATGCGTTATTATCTCGTGGTCCTTGACGGATGTCAATATGACCTTATAATAGGAACATGCCGCGTAGTGAAACTTCAGAAGATTATGTTCTTTTACGTTTATGTATTGAAAAGCGTGGAGAATGATCATCTGTATATTGGATCAACAAGTGACCTGGCTCGTCGGGTAAAAGAACATAATCTTGGACTCAGTCCATCAACGAAGCCATATAAACCGTGGAAGCTTATATACTATGAAGCATGTCTCAACGAACAAGACGCAAAACGCAGAGAAAAATATATTAAAACCAGTCAAGGAGGGAGACTTCTCAAGCGCAGATTGAAGGAATATTTCTTTTCTCTGCGTTTTGCCTGAAGTTCTACTACCCGGTATGGAGCCAGGGAAGAACGGAAAGAAGCCGCTCAAGTATTCTTCTATCGCCATGTCCGGGCGTCCCGGGGCAGGAAGATCCACACTTCTGAAAAATCTCCGTCCCTATTTAGAACCCCTCAAATGGGAATTTTTTTCCGGAGGAGACTGGTCACGGCAGTTTGCCATCAAAGCCGGTACCCATGATGCAGATGATGCAAAACATCATTTGGCAACGGCGTATGGAGATGACGTGGATCTCCAAATAGATGTGGCAATGCGGGAGAAAATTGCGAACCCGTCGGTTCACATGGCTATTGAGAGCTGGATCGCCGGGTGGAACGCGCGGGGGATCAAGCACGTGCTGAAGGTGCTGTTGATGTGTGACAGTTCACTGCGCATTGATCGCATCGTCAACCGCGACAATATCACCGTCCAGGACGCCAAAGCGCATATCCGAATGCGGGAAGACTCCAATCTAACTAAATGGAAACGGATGTATAAGACAAAAGATTTCTGGGATCCCAAGCACTATGATCTCATCATCAACACCTACTCCCATGGGCCTCTGGAAACTCTTGAGCTTGTTCTTCAGGCGTTGGGCTACTTCAGCGCCAACGGCCAAAAGCCAAACGCGTGATAAAATATCTTCATGGAACGCTTCAAAATGATCGCCTCCTCGTATTTGATTCTCGTTGTTGACGGCCAAGTACTTCTCTCGCGGCGGTACCAGACGGGGTATGAGGATGGGAACTATAGTTTGCCGGCCGGACACGTGGAGGACGGGGAGTCGCTTACGGAATGTATGGCGCGGGAAGCGCGTGAGGAGATTGGCGTAATGGTTCCACCGAAACAATATACTCTCGTTCATGTGATGCACAGGAAAAAAGCAGATATCCGGATGGACTTTTTCTTTACGGCTGATATTGGCAATCAGAAGCCTGTCATCCGGGAGCCGGAAAAGTGTGATGACCTGCGGTGGTTCCCGTTAAAGAAATTGCCGACCAACACCATTCCCTATATCCGCCATGCAATCGAGTGCCATCAGAAAAAGATTTTCTATTCTGAATTTGTGTGGGAGTAGCAAATATGAACTTATGATTCCGACTGAAGAACAGGCGCGGGCGCTCTGGGATAAGTACGAGCTGCCGGAGAAAAAACGTCAGCACGTGATGCTGGTGGCTCGGGTGGCGGAGTTCCTTGCACGACAAATTGACAAAGCAACAAACCAACAAATTAACCAATCACTTCTTCAAGCAAGCGCGCTGCTGCATGATATTGATAAAAATGTGGAAAAGCTTCCCGGGGAACGGCATCCGGATGCGGGAGTGAGGATATTACGGGAAGAGGGGATGGGGGAGGTAGCCGAAATAGTAAAAACCCATTCGGTGCATGCAATTCTCGATCCCGCCATCATCCCGAAGACGTGGGAGGAGAAACTTCTGTTTCTTGCCGACAAAATGGTCAAGCAGGAGGTGATCGGTGTGGATGCGCGGTTTGCCCAGTGGGACGCAGAAGATTTACCAGCATCGGAGATAGCGATGCTTCGTCGTGCATACCCCAACGTAAAGGAATTGGAGAAAGAAGTATTTGATTTGATCGGAATAGAAGCGGAAACATGTATGCGAATGATAAGAGAGGATAGGAGAGGTTAAGAGATTTTATGAGAAGGATTTGCAATCGTATTGTTATCGGGCGTATACTGGGGGCTAGTTTAAGGAGGAATCATGAACATATCATTGGTCACCGTATTATTTGCTTTATTTTTTAGTTTTGCTTCGCTATCACCTTCCTTCGCTATAACGACACCCACAAAAACGACAGTATCAAACCCTGTGGTCGAAGCCATAAAAGTACCTGCGGAAAAAACCGATGGAGGTATGGAAAAAAAGCAGGAATACCTGCTCCCATTCCCGGGAATTCTTCCGGATCATCCGCTCTATTTCCTCAAACAAGTGCGCGATGGAATCATGGATCGGCTCATCGTAGACCCTTTGCGTAAGGCAGAGTTTCATGTGCTTCAGGCGGACAAGAGACTCAACATGGGCAAGGTATTGGTAGAGCAGAAAAAAGAGAAGCTCGCCGAAGAAGTGATCTCTAAAGGGGAAAAATATTTGGAGCGCGCGGTGAGCGGGCTTATGGCTTACAAATCTTTAGGCCGGCCGGTGCCGGCAAGTATCATCGATAAACTAACGCGCTCTCTGGAAAAGCACGTGGAGGTGTTGACGGACCTCGTCGCCAAAACTTCCGGTACTGTCCAGTCGGGATTGACCGGGTCGCTGGACTTCGTCAAGAAATTACAAGGGGAAGTGGAGAAACTGAAATAAAAGTACGGGAGGTACGAAAAGTACGAGATGTACGGGAGGAACAGGGAAAGAGACAAGCGGATTATTATCCACAATATATGAATAGTTCTGAATCATTGAACACAATTAATACATATATCGCTGGTCACTCGTTTTTTGTCTCCTGTCGCTTGCATTAAACCCCGTACTTTTTCCTCAATTCTTGGCGGCCGAGGCTAGCAAAAATGATTGACTGTATTTGATCTAGAAATGACTAGTTGACGGGGCGCGGAAACCTTCATATAGTGGTCTAACATTGGTGTTCGCTCCACAGGTAGTGTTTTTTGTTTCACGGTGTGGCGCGCGATTAGCACTTGATAAAAGATACATGATGAGCACATGATCACGAGCTGATCACGTTGGTTTCCATCACGTGCTCATCGCGCGCTTTCGCGCGCATGAAGTGTCCATACTGCAATCACGAAGAAACAGAGGTTTTGGAGACGCGCGACAGCGAGGATTTAGCCGTGACACGCCGCCGCCGAACGTGTACCAAGTGCGAGAAACGGTTTACGACGTACGAACGGCTTGAATCCGTGCCCATTACGGTCATCAAGAAAGACGAACGGCGAGAAACATTTGACCGGGAGAAGCTCAAGCGCGGGATTGTGCATTCAAGCGGAAAGACAACGGTAAAAGCTGAAGACATTGATCGAATCGTTGATGAGGTGGAGCGCGAGCTTATCGGCGGGGAAAGCGTGGAGGTCACCAGCAAAAAGATAGGGGAGCTCGTCGCTAAGAGATTGAAAAAATTAGATAAGGTGGCGTATATACGCTTTGCAAGCGTGTTTCGAAGCTTTGTGGATGTGGAGGATTTTGAGCGGGAAGTGAAAAAATTGCTCTGAGCAATTTTTTCATCCTGAGCGAAGTCGAAGGATCTCATTATGGATCTCACCGGCATCAGACAAAAAGTATTCTTAGACCGTTACGCGCTCAAGGACGAAGCGGGTAACCCTACCGAAAAAACGCCGGAGGAGATGTGGCGCCGGGTCGCCCATGCCATAGCCCAAGTGGAACCTAAAAAACAGCGTGAGCAGTGGGAGAACAAATTTTATCAGGCGATGGATAATTTCGTCCTGGTGCCCGGGGGACGGATCCTTTCGGGTGCCGGAACGGGGTATAAAGTCACCTATTATAATTGTTTCGTAATCCCGAGCCCCCATGACTCGCGGCAGGGAATCCTCAACACTCTTTCACAAATGGTAGAAATCATGTCCCGCGGCGGCGGGGTTGGGATCAATCTCTCGAGTTTGCGTCCCAGAGGTGCGCGCGTACAGAAGGTCAACGGATTCTCGTCCGGCCCCTGCAACTGGGCGGAACTTTTCAGTGTCGCGACCCGCGACATCATTCAACAAGGGGGAAGCCGGAGGGGCGCTCTCATGCTCATGCTCTGGGATTGGCATCCGGATGTCGAGGAGTTTATCACCGTGAAACAGGACCTCGCGCGCATTAATGGCGCAAACCTCTCTGTGTGTGTCTCGGACGCGTTCATGGAAGCGGTGAAAAAGGACGCGGATTGGGATCTCGTATTTCCCGACAAAAGTGATCCCGAGTATGACGAGAAATGGGATGGCTATCTTCCTAACTGGCTAAAGCTTGGCAAGAAAGTCATCGTTCAAAAAACAATAAAAGCCCGTGCATTATGGGACCTCGTTGCACAAGCCGCATGGAAGTCTGCAGAGCCCGGGGTTGTTTTTATGGAGCGTAATAATAAATGGTTTAATAATTATTATTGGGAATATGTCAATTGTGTTAATCCCTGCGGTGAAGAACCGCTGCCGAATTATGGGGTCTGCAATCTCACATCCATTAATTTGTCTGCATTAGTCAATGAACAAGGCGATATGGATTATATGCGGCTCTCCGAGGTGGCCAAGACAGGCGTACGATTCCAGGATGATGTGATTGATGCTGATGTATACATATTCCCTGAGATAAAAAAACGACAAGTTGAAGGCGAACGTCGGATTGGCTTGGGGACTATGGGGCTAGGGGACGCGCTCATCAAAATGAAGCTCCGATACGGATCAAAAGAAAGTCTCGCGGTGATTGATAAGATTTATCAAACCATCCGGGACGCTGCCTACGAATCCTCTGTGGAAGTGGCGGCCGAAAAAGGCGCGTTTCCGGCAATCGATATAAAGAAGCATCTGGAGGGATATTTCGTCAAACAACTTCCCGAAGAAATCAAAAAGAAAATAAAAAAGCATGGCGTGCGAAACTCGGTCATCCTGCAACAGGCGCCGACAGGGAGTACATCCCTCATGGTGGGAGTGAGCTCCGGCATAGAGCCGGTGTATGAGTTTGAGTTTCTGCGCCACGACCGTTTAGGTGAACACATCATCCGCCACCCATTATATGATGCGTGGGTTTCTCAATTTATCGCAACGAATAGACGAGAACCGAATAAAGCAGACCGGCCGGATTATTTTGTGTCCGCAAACGACTTGACCCCCGAGGACCACGTCTATGTCCAGGCTGCAATACAGAAACATGTCGACGCTTCGATCAGCAAGACAGTCAACGCCCCGAAGACCCATACGGTTGAGGACGTGAAGCGGCTGTATACACTCGCTTATGAATTAGGGTGCAAGGGAATCGCGTACATGCGGGAGGGGAGCAGGCAGGGAGTGCTCGAGCGGATAGAGGAAGCGAAACCCACGGTTGAGGGAAAACCAGATGAGGTGAAAGTAGCCGGTCAGTATGTGCCGGAGGTCAAGCCCCGGCCGATGGTCGTCCACGGATCGACCTACCAAGTGGAGACGCCGGTCGGACAAGCGTATGTGACCATCAATACCAATGGAGGCCGCCAGCCGCTTGAGCTTTTTATGAACATCGGGAAGGCAGGGAGCGATGTCACCGCGATGGCGGAAGCTATGGGTCGGCTGATTTCTCTCATTTTCCGAATTGCCTCACCGGTTTCCCCAATCGAACGCGCACACAAAGTAGCGGCAGAGCTTATCGGTATCGGGGGAGCGCGTTCTCTCGGGTTTGGGGAAAACCGGGTGCGGAGTTTGCCGGATGCCGTCGCGAAAGTCATTGACCGGCATTTTGGATTTTTTACCAAGCATAAGTTGACCGATGTCCCGCAACCTGCAGCAGGAGGCGACGTGATGGCGTCACACGAAACAAACGGAAATGGTTCGACTCCGTTCACCACAGGTGGTGCTGCCATGACGACAACTTTAATGAATGGAGCCACCAATGGAAATGGTCATATGACGGAATTAAAAACGGACAACAATGATGATAAAGAGCAGACAGTGGACGCGGCATCCTACCAGCGGGCGGTAGCCCAAGAGCGGGTGGTGACGGTCGATCTTTGCCCGAGCTGTGGCGAGGGGAGTCTGGTATTTGAGGAAAGTTGTAAGAAATGCTACTCGTGCGGATATTCGGAATGCTAAGCCGCAAACTCTAAGCACTAAATCCTAAATTCTAAACAAATTCAAATGTTCAAAATTTCAAATTCAAAACGGTTTGAATATTTGGATTTAGGATTTTGATATTGTTTGGGATTTAGAAATTAGGATTTGGGATTTATATGGCAATTTATACCCGTACCGGCGATACCGGATCAACGTCCCTCTTTGGCGGTAAGCGCGTCCTCAAGTGCGAGGAGCTTGTGGAGGTCTATGGGTCGCTTGATGAGTTAAATTCGTGGATTGGGCATGTCGCATCACTCTTTCCTTCTCCGGATGTCAAACAATTTCTTCAGACCATACAATCCGATGTCTTTACGATCGGCAGCACGCTTGCAGGGTGGAAGAATGGAGATTTGACTGCACTGGAAAGCCGGGTAAAGGAAATGGAAGCGCGGATCGATGCCATGGAGGAGAGTTTACCTCCAATCCGGAATTTCATCCTGCCGGGTGGCGCGGAGTTGGCCGCTCACACACATATTACGCGCAGTATTTGCCGGAGAGTGGAGAGGCAACTTGTTTCATTGAAGGTACGAGAAGTACAGGAAGTACAGGAAGTACAGGAGGTACGGGAGGGAGATGTTGACGTGATGATTAAGTACCTCAACCGGCTTTCGGACTTGTTTTTTATGCTCGCGCGGTTTATAAACAAGCAGGAGAATGTGGAAGAAGTGATTTGGAATGGAAACCATTCCAAATCATCCTGAGCGAGTAAAGCGAGTCGAAGGATCTTAAAAATACAGATATCAGGGGAATCGTGGTGTGAATCCACGGCTGTGCCGCAACTGTAAAGCCAGAAAACCTGAATCGTAGACCGTCTCTCGAGCAAGGGGAATTTTTTTGGTGTAGCCCTCTTGATTATGAGAGGGCTTTTATTATGGAATTTACCATACGACAGGGGACAGAAGAAAAAGATTTTTCGCTTATCCAAGCGCTTAACGCCGCTCTTTTTGCGGAAGATCAGAATCATGACGGCGCGCTGGATACCCATTGGCCGGTGAGTGTCGCGGGCGTGGAGTATTATATGAAATCCCTCATGGACACGCAAAAAATTGTGTTCATTGCCGAGGATGATCAAACCAATCCTGTAGGGTACATCATTGCCTCGATGGTCAATAAATGGCGGTACCGTATAGTAAAAACCGGAGAACTCGAGAACATGTATGTCACTCCGGCTGCCCGAAAGCAAGGAGTGGGGCGTGCTCTCATCGAAAAAATAAAAATATGGCTGAAGGCAAAGGGAGTGGAGCGGCTCTATGTTTCCGCGTATACCACTAACACCAACGCGATAGCTTTTTACGAAACAAACGGCTTTGCGCCATGGGAGACAGGGATGGAGGCAACCCTCTAATATGGCAGAATTTGCCCTTGGTGGAGACAACGGCGGACACAGTTGGAATAATGCCATCGCCCACGCGACGTACGAGGAGAACGTGGAAAAGTTTGGCGCAGATACAGCAAGGAATTATTTACGGAAGGACATCCGTAGCTTCATACAGGAACAAAAAGGACAGGAAAGCCAATGGTCGCTTACTGTGCAGGGCGGCCGGATGGTAACGGAGACGGGGGTAAGCCTGGACGAAATGACCGCGAATATTACCCAGGGGCGATATAGCAATCTCGTGCCGGAGAACATAAAAGCTACCGCACCTCTAGAGGCAGCGACACTCCGGGAAGCGACAAGGCTTGCAGTTGATGGTGCGGAAAAAATTATTTTGCCGGAACAGCATTTGGACGCGGACGGCAATATCGTTTCCCGCTATCTTTCTGTTTGGACGAAGAATGCTTCTGACTCCACACGGTATGACGGATCAAGAATTGATTTGGGAAAAAATATACGGATCGAAGACGTGCGAACCGGCACGTCTTTTACTGCATTTGAACAACATGAAAGTATCTCTTTTCATCAACATAAAGATGAAAAACGAGCGTTCGTACTGGCGATTCATTCCAATTCAGAAGACTCGTTTCGAGTGGTGAAAGATTCCTTAGTGACAAAGGTGCACAGATCTCATCAGGAAACCTATTCGATTCCCGTCGTGCGGGAAGGACGACAGAAACAAACAGATATCAAAGAGAACCGTCATGCTGATATGTTGACGGAGGTCCCCCGTGCTGTTTTTCGTGATGTTCGTGAAACGGCAGGGAGCGTATCGATCTTTTTACGGAATAAAAAGGAACAGATTAACTATGATAACGAGAGAAAGAGCGAACGATTAACCCTCAAAAAAATCCGTGAGAAGCCAGTGCGGCTTGGTCACGTTATCGAAAAGCGACACATCGAAATGCGCCGCGCCGTAGTATCAATCGCCGTGATCGCCGAGACCGGAGTCGCCCTCCACGCGGTGCCGGTGTTGCTTGCGAGACTCTCTGAAACGTCGCCTGCGCCGATCCGGGCGGTCGAGAAGAGTATACGAAGACACGAGAAAAAAGTACCCCACTTCGCTAAAGCTTCGCGGGGCAGGCGGGAGGTGCAAAAAACACGAGCGGTAAGAAGGAGTTTTGAAAAGGTTCAACCCTTGAAACCCTTGATGTCAGAAAGGATTGAACCTTTCAGAAGCGTTAAAGAACGTAGGAAGAGGGTGAAGCGCGGAGGGGAGAAGTGGATCAAAACAGTTGCGGCCGCAGAGATATTGGCACCGATCGCCACAGAAAAGCGGGAGAGGCGAGTGTGGAAACGACTGCGACGGATCATGAGGAGAGCGGAGCGAGTTCTCGAGAGTAAGCGAATGCCAAAACGAGAGAAGAAGCTGTGGCGAGCGTTGGCCGTGACTGCCGCGAAATTAGCTTCGCAAGGCCAGGCCTTGCGAAGCTGGGAAGTAAAAAAGCGAAACGATATCACCCACAAGAGTCGAGACGTTCTGACATCGAAGCCAGCCCTCGAGGCCGGGAGTTTAGCAGGGCGCAAAGAACAGGCGGCAATGGCGGGAGTCCGTTTTGCGTTCGTGGTATGGGCGTTGCTGAACCGTGCTAATTTCCCTCCGGTCGAGAGTAAATTAGCAATATTTACTTCAAAAGAAGGAAGAAGAAGAATACGTGCCAAGCTAGTTCACCCGAAGGGTGAGAAGAAGGGTGAGGAAAAAGAGTTGACGCCGTGGGTATTGCTATCCATCATTTGGTATATGACCGCGATACGCGAGCAGGGGAGAGGATCAAATCCGACCAATCCGGCCAATATACCAATCCGACCAATTAAAAAGGTTCTAACATTTCCGCAATATGCAGTCATTTTTGCGTATGCTTCGTGATATGATAAATATATGGATGGCCTACCAACCCCGCCGATGGCGGGGAATAACCCAATAAATACCAATAATCCAATAATCCAATCAGGAAATATTTCTGTTGGGAAGGAGTTGGAGTCAGGTGTGGTGGTGAAAGAAGAGCCGGGGCTCAAGGATGTATCGGGACAGGAAATAGAGCTACCCCGCGAAGTGGCGGCAGCCGGAGTGTCTAACCAACCGACGACGGTGCAACTCCCGCAGCCGGTCTCACAAATGGGGGTAAAAGTAGTCGGGGATGCAGTGGTGCCGGCAGCGCCGCCGGTGGCGCTTCCTTTGACTGATGATCAGATTGCATTGGGACTCAAACAAAGTGTAACCACCTCTTGGCGGTGGCTCGCAGAATTCTGCGTACGGAAATTGAAACAACTACACAAAACATTAGTCAAAAGTCCAAAAGTCTAAAGTCGATAAAGTCTAGAAAGTAAACACTTTGAGACTTTCAAACTTTACGGACTTTAAGACTCATTTTATGCCATTACAATTTGCCGATCTTACCTATCAGTTGGAAATATTTGCCGTAAGCCTCTTATTATTGGTGGTGTTTTTGACGGGCCTCGTGATCCTGGGCTATATAGCATTTCTTTTTTGGAAGTACCGAAACCGTGAAGAGCGAAGCCTCGAGTATGTGCTCATGCAGATAGCGGTCCCGAGGGAAAACGAGACGAAGATTGATGCGGCAGAGCAGTTGTTTGCAAGTTTACATTCCATTTCTCATGGTGGATTTTGGTCCTTCCTCAAGCCCCAGGACCATATTTCTTTTGAAATAGTCGCCAAGCGTGAAGATATCCGATTCTACGTATGTGTGCCCCGGCGGCTCATGGATTATGTGGAGAAGCAAATACACGGAAGCTATAGCGGGGCAGACATCAAGGAGGTAGACGAATATTCTATATTCTCCCAGACCGGCAAGGTCGCATTTGCAGCGCTCAAACTGAAAAGTTCTAACTACTTTCCAATGCGGATATATCGGGATTTGCCGGTGGATCCACTCTCTTCCATCACCTCGGTGTTGGCTAAAATGCAGGAAGGGGAGGGGGCTGCCGTACAAATCCTCATCCAACCGGCGGACAGTAAGTGGCGAAAACTCGGCCGGGGATACATATCGAAAGTAAAAAAAGATGAGGCCAATCCCGAAAAAGCGAACTTCAAAGTGGACCCCAAAAGTCTCGAGGCAATTGAAGGCAAAGTGAGTAAACCCGGATTTAACACAGTTGTCCGATTGGTCGTATCATCGCCGAGCGAGGAATCGGCAAAACAGCATTTGGAAAATTTGATCGGATCCTTCGAGCAGTTTGCCAGTGATCATAATAATTTTACGAAAGTGAAGCTTCCCATGAAACAGCTCTTTATGGTGGACTTCATTTACCGGTATTTTCCGGTGATCAACCTGCCACTTCTCCCGCAGCACAGCGTGCTTTCTACAGACGAGCTGGCGACTATTTTTCATTTACCGAATAAATCTATCGAGACCGCACACATCTTTTGGCTCAACGCCAAGCGCGCACCGGCTCCGTCCCAGATACCATCCTCGGGATTATTTATGGGCATCTCGCGCTACCGAGGGCAGGACCGAAGAATATATATTGGCGAAGATGACCGAAGACGGCACATGTACATCATCGGCAAAACAGGAACGGGTAAATCACAACTCCTGGAGGAGATGGTCATGCAGGATATCCATGCCGGTCATGGACTGGCCGTCGTGGATCCCCACGGAGATCTGGTCGAGAACATTCTCGCCCGTATGCCCCCCGGTAGGGCGGAGGACGTCATCTACTTTGATCCGGGAGACAGCGAGCGGCCGATTGGCTTGAATCTCTTGGAAGCCAAGACCGAACTGCAAAAACACTTTGTGGCAACGTCTATCGTCGGGCTCATGTATAAGCTCTTTGACCCTATGAAAACCGGTATCATCGGGCCCCGGTTTGAACATGCGATCCGAAACGCCATGCTTACCGTCATGGAAGCCATCCCCAACGGCACCTTCATCGAGGTTGTCCAGACGCTGCAACGCCCGGACTTCGTGCAGTCACTTCTGCCACTCGTCAAAGATCCGATTGTACGGCGGTATTGGACGGATCAGATTGCCCAAACCGCGGACTTTCATAAATCGGAGGTCCTGGACTACATCGTCTCGAAATTCGGGCGGTTCATCACCAACAAGCTCATCCGCAATATCATCGGACAATCCTATTCCAGTTTTGAATTCCGCAAAGTCATGGATGAGGGGAAGATACTCCTCGTCAATCTCGCAAAGGGGAAGCTGGGGGAGGAGAACAGCAATTTTCTGGGACTCATCCTTGTTCCCCGGATTTTGATTTCTGCTATGAGTCGGCAGGAAATACCGGAGGAGAAACGGCGGGACTTTTATCTGTACGTGGATGAGTTTCAAAATTTCGCGACCCCCGACTTTGCCCAGATCCTGTCCGAAGCCCGGAAATACCGTCTCAACCTCATCGTTGCCAACCAGTTCATCGGGCAGATGGAGGAGGAAGTGAAAAATGCGGTATTTGGAAACGTAGGTACCGTGGCTTCGTTCCGTATCGGTGTCACCGATGCCAACTACCTGCAGCATGAATTTCAGCCGACTTTCAATGAAAGTGATCTCATCAACATTGATCGCTTCAACGCGTACGTCAAAACGACCGTTCACAACGAGCCGGTCAAGCCGTTTAGCATGGATTTGACCAAAGACATGAGTAAGGTCACGGCGTCCAAAAATCCGGCTGTGGCCGCGGCCATTGTCCAGCTCTCGCGCCTCAAGTATGGCAGGAGCAAAGAGCTCGTGGAAGCCGAGATAGCCCAGAGAGCAAGACTATAAAAAAGTACGGGAAGTATGAAAGGTACGGGAAGTACGGGAGGGTAGAGCAGAAAATCCTATAGGCTTGACTTCTTCTTCTTCTTCTTCTTCTAAACTCCATTGATACGTAGGCCAATAAAGAGCGTCACAAAGCGATGTTTATTTTGTTGGTTTGCTATTTTTGTTGCTCATTGACAGGTTGCGGAAAACATTCAGTTGTCTTCTATTCAATACAATGGATAGCATCTTTAGCATGATTATTCGTGCTTGAAATGCTATCCATAGGTATGGATAAATATAAAATAAAAGGAGAAAGAAAATGTTAGAAGATACGTGGTACCAATTATATGTAAAGTCTCCATTGGGAAACGGTTATACAACGCCCCAAGCAATGAAACGCATAGATGACTATCTCATCTCAAAAACCCCTGCGTCATTTGTTGCGCCAACAGGTCTGCCGGAACAAGGTGAGGACGGAACATGGGAAATTCGAGTGCATCAGCAATCAGCCCTTGTACTTGTTAAACGCATTCTCACTGAGCATTATGGTTTAGAAATCGTCCGAGAAGTGGAGAATGCACCAAAGGTTGAGGGAGAGGCGCCGATGGACGATGACATTACAAAACGAGCCCTGACAATCGCCGAAATGGAAGATCACACGATTAACCCAGGTGCGATCAAGGTTCTTGGAAAGCTGTTTGCTAAGTATGGTGTGGGTGACATATCGAAGATCGAACAATTGAAACTCACCTATATACAGGTGTGGGCACGTTACAAAACAGCTGGCTATGACATTTCGATTATGCATCAACAGCTATATAGTTGACCGCAACATTGAGACGCAAGACCCCCTCCGGAGTCAAATTTGTTCTGATGAATATCGGAATGATTTTGATGTTGATGGAGGGGTTTGTTTTGTAAGCACTGGTGTACGCGCTATGATCGTGATGATTTTTTCGAAGACGATTTCCGAAAAAATGCAACGTACATCAAGAGAAAGACGATGAGAAGCAGCGCATACATAACAGAGATGTTGTTGGCGATTGTAGTAAAGTTCATGATTGACCTTGCACCTCCTCTCGTAGACTTTTGGCAATAAACAGAGAAATAATGCCAAGAAAAAAACGAAAAAGCAGTTCCCACGGGGTTTTGAGTGTTCCTAGTTGCGGTTCGATAAATACGACGGCAAACCACCCTGCAGAGAGATTAACAAAAAGTTCTGAAACTATTTCAAACCATACGGTCGAGATAGTCATCATGATGCTACTGTATCAAGAAATTAGTGGAACTGCAACGTTAAACTGCAACGTAAAAATTATTTCACCCCTTTACCCAGCACCACGCGATGGCGCGGGGTTTACTTTTTATTGCAACTGCTATAGTGTTGTTTATCATGGGTGATGAAATTACCGTTTATATCGCCAACATGTCTGAGGACGTGTGGCCCTTCATATCCAGTATCTCCGACAAGAAGATGTTTGAGTTTGAGATAGAGGATAACGCACACCTGGGAGACCGCGACATATTTGCCGTCGCCCCCAATGGCGGGATCCTTTGTGTGTTGCCCCGGACAGTGAGCGAGGCGTATCTTGCCTACTACAGTCAGATCATGAATGTGACGAACGCCCGCGTGGTCGTGCCCCCGAAGCATACGGGGGAAATCTGTGAGGATATATTGCGTAGTGAAAAGACGTTAGACGCGTTGATCGAGGCCTCGGGCGAACATAAATCATTGACACTTCTCTCTTACACGACATCCTTGCAGTTTTTGCAGCTGGTAAAAGTTTTGCGGGAGCGGGGAATAAAAGTAAATACTCCGGAAGCCCCGGAAGAGGAAGATGCATGGATTGTCAATTTTTTTGGCAGCAAATCGGGTATCCGGCAGTTTGTCCAGAAAAGCGGTGCGGTCGAACCGGATCTGCGGATGCCAGAGGGCCTGTTTTGCGTGGGGATCGATGACGCGGCGCGGATCGCTGCCAATAAATACGTTGCCCGCGATGGGGTCGTCATCAAAACCAATAAGGGACACTCGGGAAGCGGGGTGCTTATTTTCCGTCCCGGGGAACTGCCCAAGCAGTACAGTGTGTGCCGCGAAAAAATCCGGGAGACGTTATCAAAAGATGTGTATTGGGACCGGTTTCCGATCGTCATTGAGGACTATATTGCCGCTAACCCTGGTGTCGGGGGCGGGTTCCCCAATGTGGAGTTTAAAGTGCAGAAAAGCGGGAAAGTGGAATTCTTATACTACTGTGGGATGCGGGTGACCAAAGAAGGGTCATTCCGTGGCGTGGAGATACACCACAGCGTGGTTTCGGACAAGATAGAGGCGCAGATGGTGGATACGGGATTTTTTGTCGGTGAGCAGTATGCTAAGGCCGGGTACCACGGGTACTATGATGTGGACTTTGTGGCCGGCCGGGGAGGGGAGCTTTTTGTGACGGAATCCAACGTACGGCGTACGGGCGGGACGCACGTCTACGCTGTAGCCAACCGTCTGTTCGGAAAAGAGTTCATGTACGAGACGTATACGCTTTCGTGTAATACCTATCCGCTGCCGAAGGGGAAGAAGTTTACGTTTACTTCGTTGCTCGAAATATTGAAACCAGTTCTTTTTGATAAAAAGACGCGCGAAGGGGTCATATTAGTATCTGAAAATATGTTGGAGATGGGGCAGATGCAGTACATCATCTTCGGGGCTAATAAAAAGAGAGCGCTCGAGATTGAGGCGGAAATGGAGAGATTGTTAGTTGGTTAGTTCGTTACTTAGTTACTTCGTAAAAACAGTTTTTTGATATAATGCCTACGTTACGTATAGAAACGCCAAATAACGGGGCTGTAGCTCAGCGGTAGAGCGCTACTCTTATAAAGTAGATGTCCTTGGTCCGATCCCAAGCAGCCCCACCTGTTGGCAATTATCCAATTATCCAATTTCAAATAATCCAATAATCCAATGGGAGAAGAGGTCGTAGTATTAGTTGACGATGATGATCGTGAGATCGGATTAGCGCCGAAAGAAAGCGTTCATACCACCAACACGCCGCTCCACCGTGGGTTCTCCTGCTTCCTGTTTAATTCCAAAAAAGAGCTGCTTCTGACAAAACGTGCCTCAACGAAAAAAACATTTCCGGGCGTGTGGACAAACACCGTCTGCGGGCACCCTGCACCGGGGGAGAGCGTGGAGGAGGCGGCCTTGAGGAGGCTCAATGATGAGTTGGGACTGACAAGGTTGAACCTTGTCAAGAAACAAGGTTCAACCTTTTTACGAGAGATTACCCCCTATCGATATAGATTCACCGATGCTAATGGCATTGTCGAAAACGAGATTTGTCCGGTGCTCGTTGGGTACTGCGATACGGACCCTAAGCCGGATAAGACGGAAATAGAAGATTGGAGATGGGTACGATGGGAGGAGTTTTTGGAAGATATTAAGAAAAATCCAGAAATTTATTCCCCATGGAGTAGGGAAGAAAGTTACATTCTGGCCCATTCTTCAAGTATGTTTCTGTGATTGCGAATAGTCTGTAGGGTAGAATTAAAAACTTCTACCATTTTTCCACTTGGTATTCCGAGAGCGAACTCCGAGAGCTCCAATCTATTTAGGACTTGAGTTCGGTCCCCAGCCGGAGTTGAGTTTAGAGTTTCATCGAGCAAGGTGATTAAATCATATTCACATCGGGGGAGGGTGGTTACTTCCGGTTTTCCTGGTTGTTTACCTGGGCGACAATCTTCATTTGTACAGGGTTTGCCTGTAAATCGACAAAAAATCGGAGCATCTGGTGGCATATAATGATTTTTATAACTCCTCTAGTTTGACGTTCTCTGTTTGTTTGTCTTTGACCAGTTCGAGGTACTTTTCGGTCGTGGAGAGGCGTTTGTGGCCGACGAGTTTGGAAAGTGTCGTGATGGATGTTCCCGCCATGAGATGGTGGGCGATGAAGGTGTGACGCAAGTCGTTCACTTTTGCTCCATCAATGCCAGCGATGCGGAAATAGCGGTCGATGGATGTCCGGATATTGCGGATAAGGAGCGCTTTGCCGGTCTTGGTGATAAAGAGGGCGGTATTGGTAGCTCCACCCGCCGGAGGAGAACCGCGCTGTGTCAAGTAACTGGTGAGGGCTTCTTTGGCTGCTTTGTTTAGGGGCACGTTGCGGGCTGCATGGCCTTCTTGGGCTGCAACATGGAGTTCATTTTCTTTGACATCTTCAAGCGTGAGCGCGGCGAGTTCTCCGATCCGTACGCCCGTTTGAAGGAAAAGTTCGACAATGGCGTAGGTGCGTGCATCGCCACGGCATGCATCCCGAAGCGCCCGATATTCGAGTTTAGTGAGGATCCGGGGTGGCTTGACGTCATACTTGGGGTGCTCGATCTCGACGGCTGGATCCGCAAGAATTAAGGCGGTAGCCTTTAGAAACCGGAAAAAGGTCTTAATAGAGTTAATTTTTCTTGAGATGGATTTAGGGGTGTAGTTGTCCGACCCCAACTTTTTTAAGTATGCATCGAGTTCGTCACGGGAAACCTCTGCGATGGTTTTTTTGCCCATATTGAGCAAAAACCCAGTGAGTTGTTCTATGTCTTTGCCGTATGCTACGATGGTGGCGCGGGCGCGTCGGCGGGAGCCCAAGTACTCTATAAATTGTTCCCGGGCGGCTTTAAGATCAGTTGGTGTAGGAGCCATGTATATGTTTTTGGCAGATGGTGGCAGGAAGCCTATTTGGAGCGTATCGACGCTGTGAGGCTCAATCTAATGACCTATAATATCATAGAAGAAGTTACTTTACAAGCAACAAATTGACGATTGCAACAAAATGACAAAGGAACTAGGGAACTAGGGAACATAAGGAGACTAAAATGGGGAAATGGAGAATTATTCGGTTGATCATTATCGCGGTGAGTGCCGTGCTCATCGTGAACCTGTCGCGGTCGATTTGGGATCTGTGGTGGAGGCGGGATATCCTGGGGGAGCGTCAGGCGGTTTTACAGCGGCTAGAGGCACAAAACAGAAGTCTCCAACGTGAACTTGAATACGCGCAAAGTCCGGAGTTTATCGAACAGGAAGCGAGAAACCGGTTAGGACTCGGGAAGGAAGGGGAGGCGATAGTACTTATGCCCAATGGGCAACAAGAGGGAAGAGACAATAAACAAGAAACAGAAAACATAAAAGAGAACGTGCCAAATTGGAAGCGGTGGTGGAGGCTGTTCTTTTGAGGCTATTATCCCGCTTGGCGGGACCAGCCTCATCGGGTTGGAAGAAAAAAGCTCCGTTAGTGAGGAGCTTTTTTCTTTGATAACCCGAGTGCCAGCGGCAGGGATCGGACCTGCTACCAATGCCTTATGAAGGCACTGCTCTACCATTGAGCTACGCTGGCTTCCGTGACGGTCTTTATTGTACGAAAAGAAGCGCGGGAAGGCAACTTGACAGTTGTGCGGGGATAGTATAAACTATCACGTGATGGTTGATATATTTGACCGGCTGATCATAAAGAAAAAAAAACTTGATGCACTCAAGCCCCGCCCGGACAGGGAGCGAGAGAGCCTGCAGGAGTGGTTGGACGTGGAGTATACCTACACCTCCAACTGGATTGAGGGCAATACCCTCACGCGTCAACAAACGGCACTCGTCCTCGAAAAGGGGATAACGATCGAAGGAAAAACGATCCGCGAACATCTGGAGGCGACCAATCATCGGAGAGCCATTGATTTTATCCGTTCGATGACCCAAAAAGGCCACCAATATATCACGGAAAACGATATTAAAAGCATCCACAAGATCATTTTGACGGGTATTGAGGACCGGTGGGCGGGAATTTACCGACAATCACAAGTTTTTATCCGCGGCGCGGCCACCGAGCCGCCACCCCCGCAAGAAGTGCCGTGGCGCATGAGGAAACTCGTTGAATGGTTGGGGAGTATACAGGGAGAACACCCGGCAAAAGTCGCTGCGGATTTTCATCTCCGGTTTGTCGATATTCACCCATTCATTGATGGCAACGGGAGGACGGCGAGATTACTCATGAATCTTGTCCTTTTGGGGCACGGGTATCCGATGGCCATCATCAAAACAGAAGAACGGCAGGTGTATATGAAAGCGATAGAAGAGGGAATACTGACTGGATCGCTTGATTATTTTTATCGTGTCATCGCCGGAGCGGCAGAACGTTCATTAGATGCATGGACTGCCGCGGCCAGAGGAAAATCCGTGACCCCGTATTTCGTTGACCAGGATAGCGCAAAGCAGCCATTTATTTTTATCGGCACAGTGGCCAAGGAGGCGATGGTCTCTATTCCCACAGTACGCTACTATGTGTCCCAAGGGCTCATCCGGCCGGTGCAGAAGAGCAAAGGGGGATTTATGGAGTTTGATCCGTCGGTTGTGAAACAGATAAAAGACATTAAAAAATGGCAGCGTGAAGAGCGGCTCACCATCGAAGAAATTAAAAAATGCTTAGTCCAAGATTTTTCATCTTCATTCGACGGCTCCAGCGTTTGATCTGGGCTTCGCGTTTGAGCGCGACGGATCTGTTTGGTTGTGTTTCTTGATATATGATGCGTACCGGAGGGTGGCTCCTCGTGTACGCGCCGCCTTTCCCGCTTATATGCTCAAGAAGCCGTTTGTGGGGGTCTATGGCGATGCCGGTATAGAGGCTGCCGTTTCGGCACAAGAGAATATAGACAAACCAGGGTGTCGCGGGATTAGTGTTCATTGTCTTGAAGTATACCTAATTAAAAAGAGGATATCTTGGTTTACTTCAAGCTAAAAAAATCCCCCTCCTTGTTATCAACGCTATCGCCAATATTTGGCAAATAACTCCGACTCGGAGGGGGTCTTGCTTATGGATCTGCGGGGTGGGTCATCGAAGGAATGCTGCCAGGAGCATAGCCATTGGGTCAACTTCACGTGCTGGCGTTCTAACAACGATTCCAGTTGCAATATCGTCGCCAACACGTTCGCCATCTGTTTGACCGTAGTCCCGTTTCGTTTCTTGCGTGACGACGCCATATAAGGCGGTCAATACATCTTGACTTTGGTCATACAAGGCGTTGCAATAGGCTTCGTGTGCTTCGATTGGGAAACCCATGTCGCGCAGAGCAGATGAGATTCGGAAGCGAAACGCTTTATCGCTTTCATCTTTACCCTGTGGTGGCAAATTATGTTCTTTTGCCCTTTCTGCAGTCCAATTCACTTGATCGGCCATTTTAAATACCTCCTTTCTTTTTTTGATTCGGGTAACCACGAGATTAGCCTCAATATATATTGAAACCTATCTCGTGGTTACCATGATAAGAAAGGATTTTCCGCAGATTGTAAATGTGCAAGATGATCAAAATGTAAACCACCAAAAAAGCGCTAGCTACCAAGCGCTTGTTGATGCGTTTACCTAACGAGGGATTTTACAGAGAGAGAGAGTTAAAGTCAAGCCTATAGTGGGTAAAGTGTTTATTTAAGGCCTATTTATGGTATTGACAGGGTCTATAAATATGCTAGTATGGTACCTATATGCAATCAACATCGTCCACCATCAAGCTCAACGTGTCATCTGGGATACTGGCTAACGCTGATGCAGAGGCACGCCGGATTGGTATATCCCTTCAGGATTTTATCCGCATGCTCATGGCTACCTACTTTGCCAACACTCAATCTGTCCGGGCAGTTTCTCGGGATCAGTCCTTGTACGAGCAGGCACGCAATGAAATACAAAGCGGATCATTTGTCCGTGTAAAGAATAAAAGGGAACTCAACGAATATTTAAACAAACTCAACTCCTAACGGCATGGAACTGCGATTCACTCCGTCATTTGAACGGGAATACAAAAAAATTGTCAGGGGAAATGAGACGCTTCAGAAGAAGGTCAGAAAGCAGCTTACCATTCTTGAGAAAAATGCAAATTATCCGTCACTTCGTCTGCATAAGCTTGGTTCGAGTAAGTACTGGTCAATTTCTATAGACACAAGTATCCGGGTACTTATCATTCTTGAAAAACAGTGGATTTACGTCTACCACATTGGGAAACATGAGGATGTGTATTAGAGTTGATTTGAGAACTTCATATAGAAAAAACAATCTATGGTTTCCGTTGGACTGGCAATCCATTTAATAGTTCCTGCATTACGGTACCCGTTTTTCTCCCAGAATCCGAAGACGCCGTTTTTAGCGTAGGGGTGGTCAATGCTTAACGGGACGCAAAATTGGGTGCATCCCAATCGTTTGGCTTGGTCTTCCGCAGCGAGTAAAAGTTTTGAATCTGCTTGAATGTCTTTGAAATTAGAGACGGTCGTAAACGCGATAATGTGCATCCATTTCCCAGTCATTGGCTCGGAAATTTTTAGATCCGAGAAGTCTTTAAGCTCTTGATCCTGCTCCATCACCTCAAAGACGACAAAGCCAGATATTCGTCTATTTGTTTCCGCAACGAGCACTTTTGCGTTGGGGGAAGAAATTTTTTGTTGAAAGTATTGTTCATTAGCGCCGTAGTCTCCATACGATGTCCGGTCTAGGGCGACGAGGTGGGGGATATCCTGGGACAAAGCTTCATGAATCATGTAAATCGAAGTATAGCAAAAGCAAGTCATTCTGTTCTTCGGGAGTAATATCTAATTGGTCGATAGTATGTTGATTTGGATCAGCTGACTGGAGATTGCTGAGAAGTGCAATCATTTCGGTTCGGCGAGATAAATCTGCCTTGAGTGGGACGGGCGTGTTCGATGGCATATCAATGTATCGGATTTTTAGATTTTCTTTTCCTGTATCAGCTTGAAATATTAGTCCTTGTTGAGGCTGATCAGGAAAAGCATCGTGAGCAGCAAATATCACAGCTCTTGTGCCATCTGCTTCTACAAAAACAAAGCCACCATCTGGAACTAATGGTGCGTCGCAAAATTTATCCTGGCGAACGGCAGCAAAAAAAGCAAGCGAAGATTCTCTTGTAGGGATAAATACGTCTGGATTAGCCATAGATTTATTAACCAGCGCTGTGCAGAATAAATGGAATTATACGGTTTACGGTGCAAGATGTCTACTATAGGACTATTTGAGGGTAGGATAGCAAGAATTTATTTTTTTGCACAGGTAAAAATAGATCGACCAAACAATGGTAATTTGAGATCGCGACCCGCGATTCTTCTGAAGGTAGTTGATCCGGGAAAGCCTTAGTGAATGAGCCTGTTTTTAGCTTATCGCACTGAATGTGTATCAAGCTCGATAGGAACCTGCTCACTACCGTTCAACGTTTCTTCTGTAATACGCGAAAACATAAAGATGAATAATGGCAGTAAACCGACCAGTATCAAGGCGGTGGGTAATGATACACTAGCCACAAAACCAACGACTGGATTGAGAAGCATAAGTGTAAACCGTCGCAACATGGATATTGACGAGAGCACCGTTGCACGCTGCTCTGACGGTATGTGTTTATTCATATATGCAGACATGAGTTCAATTCTCGTCATTCCAAACCCACCACTTAGTGCAATAAATAACCCGATTGTGGCTAAATTTGGAAAGAGCGCTACGAAGAAAAATGGCAACGCAGTAAGGAGCGCTGTGTAGCGAAAATACGCTCTGCCTGATTTCAGAAATTTTTCTATTCTTATAAAATTGCTGGCAATCAATATCTCTGTGCCTGTCAGGAGAACATGACCAAAACCAAAATAGAATAGCGGTATATTCATGCTCTGCAACAATGGTTGATATAGCCAAATGACGAAATATCCCCCTGCCGCTACTATGACGGCGTCCAAAGCCATTATTCGTAGGGGTTTATGGTGATAGAAGAACGAAAAACCTTTTTTGAGAATCTCAATATACCTCTTGCTTTCTGATACGTTCTGATGAACTTTAGGCTCTTGGAAGGTCAATGCAATAAGAGACGCAAGAAAAAAAGGAATAGCAGAGAATAGCATGGGCGCGTTGAGTCCGAACTTCATGGCTATAAAGCTACCGATCACTGCAGAAAACATCACCCCTAATAATGTAAACGTATGAGCCTTTGCAAATACAGACTTACTTTCTCCTTCCTTATTTGCTTCGACCAGAGAATCGTAGAGTAATGCTTGATCTGCGCCAGAGGTAAGTGCCATGCCTGCCGCAAAAAGAAATTCACCAAGCAGAAAAAATTCAAATCTTGGTACGCTGCCGTAAACAAGCGCTCCTACAACGGTAATAAGTGCCCCCAGGGCCAATGAATACTTTCGTCCAACAAAGTCCGCAACGGCACCTGTTGGAACTTCTAATAGGAAAAGCCATAAAGTGAACCAAGATTGCAATAACTGAACTTGAAATAACGTTATTCCACCCCATTCAGTGAAGAAGGGGACAAGAACAGCAGAAAAGAACGCTAATTGACGCAAAAAATTATGGGCATAGTAGCGCCATATAGTGCTTCGTATATTGATCGCAATGGTATTCATCAATTCCTTCATACAGTATGAACTCTTGTATCGTTTTGACCTGTTTATAGAGGATGGTCATGGAATGATTTTAACATAAAAAAATGGAGCGTATAAACGCTCCATTTAGAATTTGTGGGAGAGGGGTAAAAAATATTACCTCCATTTTTTGGTATGCCAAAAGATAGCTACTAAATAATTTTTTTTATCGACATTCTGGTCTTGGAGTCGCTTGTATTTCTTCAAGAATAGCCTGTGTTTCCCTAAGTCTGTCAATGTCTGGCACGATGAGGTCGCCTTGGTACAGTTCTAAAATAAAACCCAATGCTTGTAATTTATTTAACGCTTCTTTGCCCATTCCTCGAGATTGGTGGCCTTCATTTCGAAAAAAATTTAGATGTCTCTTTGCCTCAGTAATATCGTCATCTTGCAACGCATGAACAACTCGATTGGCGTATTCAACCGATGCTGTCGTGTGTAGCCATGCGGCATCTTCAGCCGAAACAGGAAGAGCGCAAGTGAATCCAAGCTCGATTTCAGTGTTGGGGGAATACCCCATAGTAGCAAGGAAGCAATTAGACTGATAAGCAGTTGGGATTTTTGACATAGTTATATTATAGGTTTTGGTTAGCCATCTGTCAAAATAGCCCGTTGATACGAGTTACATTTGATTTGGTAGACAGTCGAATAACCAATGTGTACTTATTTTAACCTCAGGATTGCCGATGGATGGAAAAAGCGGTATACTAGGCATGTTCAGTCATGAACCGCGGGGTAGTGTCACGTAATACTCTATGAAGAGTAAACGTGACTATTATTACCCCAGACGTGTCAGTTAGCCGTAGCTGGCACGTTATTTCGAAGAAATTTACGTGCCGCGGGGTAGTGTACAGTTGCACAGAAGGCTCGATTATGGGCTGCCATGCACTTAGGTACGTGGTAGAATTTGGCTATATCGGTGAAACCCATTCGACAAGCTCAGGGTAATACCGAGGAAAGATCCCGATGTTACGTCGGGAAATCCGTAGAGACTATACGCCGAACCCGGATGGTCCCGCTTAGCGGGATGATATCCGGGAAGATATAGTCCGACACTCTCAGTAATGGGAGACAACAGGTGCATAATCTTCTAGGCTGGGTGCGACTCCCAGCCCCGCAACTGAGGGCATTAAGTACAAAAAAAGATCCTAAATTAGGATCTTTTTTTGTACTCCGCCCTCATGAGGCTGGTGGACAGCACGAAGTGCTGGACATGATAGCCTCAACATAATGACCCGAACGTATACAATGAAAATATGCACTACGTCTATATTCTCCAATCGTTAATAAAATCCAATTGGCTTTATAAAGGGTCTACTTCTGATCTCAAGCGCAGGGTGGCAGAGCACAATGCAGGTAAAAACTTCTCTACCGCTCCATACACTCCATTGAAACTAATTTATTACGAAGCCTATCTTCTTAAAGAAGATGCCGAAGCGAGAGAAAAATATCTCAAAACCAGCATGGGAATGAGAGTGATTAAAAAACAACTTAGTAACTATCTTAAATCTTACGCCATTAGTAGTAGGGGATGATGGGAGCGTGAGTTATACTGGTGGTATGGCAAGAAAGAATCCCTCGACTATGCTCGGGACTAAAGAGAAGCGGTGGACGAGGAGAAGGCTTATCGCGCTTGGGATTCCGGCGGTCTTGATCCCGGGACTCCTGATTGCCATGGCGCTCGGCTGGAATCCGGTGAAACTGGAAAACGTGAAGGGCTCAAGGAAAATCCCGAAGGATGTAAAAAAGGGAAGCTCATCAATGAGGAAATGGTGCGAAAGCGGCTGGCTTCCGCCGAAACGTATAAAGAGCGTGGGGAGCTCAAGTATGAAGGGAGAATAGGAAGATAGGGAGATGGGAAGAGAGGGAGATGGGGGTAATTGGAGAATGCAAGAAAAGAAGAAGGAAAGACTACCGCCTCGTGCAGTGGGAGCGTAGCCAGGAGGCGATTTCCGGCAGGTCCGGTTTTTTGTTGTCTACGTGGATCATAAAGTCCGCTCCATCGCGCGGTGTCGCCTTGAGGCGATACCCATTTAACCAGAGAAATCGTTTGGTTGCGGCCCATGCCGTTCTTTTATTTCCATCAGTGAACGGGTGATTCATGCAAAGTGATTGTAAAAGAGCCGCAGCCATGGAAAAAAGCGTGGGGTAGAGAGATTGTCCGTTAAATGTCGCTTTACATCGCTCCACTGCGGAATGAAGGAGTGAGAAATCGCGGACACCAGCCTTGGTGCCTGCACGATGGATGATCGCTTCGTGGATCGCATACGCCTCTTCAATATCGAGAAACTGTGTCATGGGTATGGATTAAGCGAGTTGGTCCAGGAGCGCACCGTCTTCCTTGAGAAACCCGTCAAGCCACGCTTGAAATTCTTTCTGGGAGCGGGTGGATGAGGTAGATGATTTGGCAATCGGACGAACAAAAACACCCTCTGCCTGAGGCACATAATCGATTGTCATTTTTTGTCCGCGGCGCCACCGGGCCTCCTGCATGATGGGAGCGGGGAGAATGACCGCATTGCTGTTGCCGAGCTGGGAAATGGTTGTTGTCTGCATGTGTACGAACTATGTTAGTACATGACGCTTGACATGTCAAGAGCACATGTGATAGTCTTTATTTTCAGTTGAATAAAAGCATTGACTAGGTTGATTGGGACCTGGTTACCCCGAAAGGGATGCTGATGAGGCTATCTGTAAGGAATGTCTCATCCGGAGCCGAAACCGTAACCCCACTTCGCATAAAGCTACGCGGGGTAAAAAAGATAGGAACGAGTGTCGTAGAAACGGAGCTCGTCATGAATGAGGTTTCCTCATTGGTCTGACGAATTCCCTAGCATACGCTAGGGTTTTTTGATGGTCAATAAGGCGACAGCACAAGGTGGTACCACGAGATAAAAACTCGTCCTTGTTCATCACGTTTTTGTGGTGGATTAGGGCGAGTTTTTTTGTGGAAAGGAGGTGAACCATATGAGTGGAATGTCATGTCCTGAGTGCAGCCAGTATTTTGATGATTATGATGACCATACTCAGTTTCATATTCAGCTGGAGGCGGAAGCAAAAGAGAACTACGAATCTGCGGTAGCTGAAAAACAGCGACATCTTTCCGAGACTCGTGAAAAACTTCTTAAAGAAGACGTTTTTTGTTCGGATTCAGAATAGTCTGAACAGTAGGCTGGTGCGTTCCAGGTAATTTTTGGGGCGGCTTAAGACGCCCCAAGGTTGCCTAAAGATGATGGGTGAGTAGTTTAGTTGGAAAAATTCCGATCTCCAAAATCGGAGTCGTAGGTTCGATGCCTACCTCGCCCGCCGCGTCATACGCGGCTGACACGTTTGACGTGTCGCCTTTGAAAGTAATTATATGAACAACAACATGATCGGCATTATCGGAGGCATGGGGCCGCAGGCATCGAGTGAATTGTATCGTCTCATCGTTCACGAGGCGCGGCATCGCTATGGCGCGCGAGAAAATAATGAGTATCCGGAGGTGCTTATCGACTCAGTACCCGTGCCGGATTTTTTGGCCGATACGGCAAAGATGGAAGAGGCGGCGACGATTCTGGAGGACCGTGTTCGACGGCTGACGGCATTCGGCGCAACAATGATAACGATGGCGTGCAATACCGCGTGCATCTTGGCTGACCGACTGCAACGGCAGACGGATGTTCCGTTTGTTTCTGTCGTGGAAGAGGTAGTGAAAGAAGTTTCTCGTGGCGCCCAACGGGTACTGCTTCTTGCCTCACCGACATCACTCCGGTTAGGACTCTACCAGATGGCGTTGGCGCGTCATAACTTTCCGTATATAGTACCAAAGAGTCGGGATTACCAGGAACTTGAATTTATTATTCGAGGGGTTTTGTCAGGGGAAGATCGCGGGCTGCTCATGAGAAAAATTACAAAGTTGGTAGCCGGGTACCGGGAGATAGAGAAGATAGATGGTGTCGTGTTGGGTTGTACGGAGCTTCCGTTGGTTTTTCCGGTGAATTATGATCTGCCGGTTTATAATTCACTTTCCATTCTCGCAAACACTATATTAAAACAGTATTATACAAAGCCCTCCGGAGCTTACCGTTCGCCTTCACGTACTATTCGTACACGGCTCACGGAGCGCTCTCTGGAGGATTTAAGAAACACTAATCTGATACAATCAGAAAAGTGTTTCTAAAAGAGGCCCTATGAATCTGAAAGATACTATCGAAAAAATACTGAAAGAGAAAAAGGTTGACTATAAATTTATCCCATTGCCGGAGGATTTACCGTTTGATGTGCCATCACATGCAAAGTTTCACAACATTTCCCTTGCGCAGGCGATGGTAACGATACTCTACAGAACGGAGAAGGGGATAGTCGCGGCGGTCAGGTGCGCGGATACACAAATTGATCAGGAGAAACTAAAAAAACTTGCAGGGGTCAAGACGCTTGCGTTTGCTTCAAAAGAAGAGTTGAAAACTCTCGGTACAGAAGCTGGACTTGTGCCATACTTGGGGCTCACTATTCCGTATTTTATCGATGCAAAAGTTTTGACGATAGGAAAAGCCTATGGGATCGGAGGCGCACGAACACTTGGCATGGTGATGAATGCAGCTGATATGCCAAAGGTGAACGGAGGAGTGGTGGGCGAGTTTGCATACCACGAGACAAAACGAGATATAAAAGGGAAACGATTATTGTCCGGTATCACGCCCAGCGGTGATGGGAGTCTGCATATCGGCAATTATCTGGGGGCCGTGCGGCAATTTATCGAGCTTGCGCGGACCAATGAAACGTTTCTTATGGTTGCCGACCTCCATGCGCTCACGACGGTGCAGGATAAGGCGCGGCTATCAGGAAATATCGAGGCGTTGGTCCTCAACGAGCTTGCACTCTTGCGCGGGTTCATGACGGTGCAAGAGTTTGCAAAGATTATCTTTTTCCGTCAGTCGGATGTTGCCTGCCACACCGAGCTTCAGTCAATTCTCAATAACGTGACTCCCTTGGGCCTCATCAAGCGCGCGCACGCATACAAAGATAAATTGCAAAAAGACGTGATGGAGGATGATATCAACATGGGGCTTTTTTCCTATCCGATGCTCATGGCGGCGGACATTCTTCTCTATAAACCAGACCTTGTGCCGGTAGGGAAAGACCAGAAGCAGCATGTGGAGATTACGAGAGATATTGCGGGCAGGTTTAACAAGACGTTTAAGACAGTAAGACAGAAAGACGGTAAGACAGGAGTATTCAAACTTCCAGAACCATACATACCAGAGGAGGTGGCGGTGGTACTGGGGACTGACGGAAAACGGAAGATGAGTAAGAGCTTGGGAAACATAATCAGCATCTTTGATGATGAGGAAAATATAAGGAAACAAGTGATGAGTACGTACACCGACCCGACCAGAATTCACGCCAATGACCCCGGACACACCGAGGGGAACATGGTCTTCACGTACCTCGACTTTTTTGGTGAATTGGAAAAAAACAACGAGTTGAAGGAAGCCTATAAGAAAGGTCAAGTGGCTGATATTGAGGTAAAAAATTATTTATACGAATCGCTGCTCAAATACTTTGCAAATGCGCGCCAAACGTATAAAGAATTGGCCGCACATCCCGAGACTGTCAAAAAAATACTAGAGGATGGGGCAGAAAAAGCCAGGAGTGTTGCCAGGGATACGATGGGTGAGGTAAGGGAGGCGGTGGGACTTATAAATAAATACAGCATACAGATAGCAGATAACAGAAAACAGATAGCAGACAACAGAGAACAGAAAACAGAGAATAGAGATCAGATAAAACAAAATACAACTGGGGTGATTACCATAGAGGAATTTGGGAGGGTGGAGCTGCGGGTGGGGAAAGTGGTCGAGGCGACGAACAAAGAGGGGAGCGAGAAGTTGATACGGTTGGTGGTGGAATTCGGACCCTCCTTCGCCAAGGCTACGGCGGGCAAGCAAGCGGAAACACGTGTAATTTTTACTGGCGTGCGGGGGTATGGGTATTCACCTGCAGATTTTCTCAATAAACAATTTTTCTTTATCACCAATCTCGCGCCACGCAAAATGATGGATGAAGAATCTCAAGGAATGATTTTAGCGGTAGATGGAGACGAGTTACCGTTTGGTGAACATGGCCCCAAAAAGCCTGTATTTGTTTCCGCTGAAGGATTGCCCGTGGGGGCGAAGATACGGTGAATCTTGACATTTTTAAATACATCTAGTACTATATAGTCATGTTTAGTACCAAAGTATATACCCCAGAACAAGTAGCCGAAATGCTGCAGCTTTCCAAAAATACCGTGTACGGGCTCATCAACCGCGGCGAGATCATTGCAAAGAAGATCGGCAATGTGTACCGGATCCCGGCACGCTCCATCGCGTTTGTGTTTAACGGTTTGGATGCGGATTTATCCGATGCGCAGGCAGCCGATGAACAAAATTTTTCCCGTGTGCAACAAGCTATCAATGCGGTCCGCGCTCCCTAAATGTATATCATGCCGATCCGTGTATTTGTTGATTCCGACGTCATTATTTCTTCCCTCATATCCAAAACAGGAGCTGCCTATCTGCTGATGCAGGACACACGTATCAATCGGTTCATCTCCGATGTGTCTCATGTCGAACTCAAGAGGGTGGCAGATGTATTACATCTCTCACAGAAAGATTTGCAGAAGCTTGTAGATGCTCAGTGTCGCGTTGTGAAGATCGGGGAGTACCCGGGTGAACGCAAACGTATGGCGGAATATACACGCGACTTGCATGACACACATATCGTATTGGGAGCGAAACTCGCAAAAGCAAAATTTCTGGTTACGTATAATCTGAAGCATTATCTGGTTGAAAAAATACGGGAGGATTTGGGAATCATCGTCCTGACCCCGGCATTCCTTTTGCAATATTTAAGGAGTTTGAATTAAATTAGACTGCTTTTTTGTTTTCACTGAAGGGATGCCTGTTGGGGCGAAGATACGGTGAAGAAGAGGTTTAAAGCTAATCCACCCGTCGGGTTGACGCTGATCTACCACCGAAGGGATGTGTATCGACTCCTGAGGAGTTGTTGGGGTAAAGGGCCCTATTGATGAAAAAACTCGAGTTCTTCGCGTGTTGGCAACGCCTCAAAAGAACCAAGACGGGTCACCGCAAATGCGCCTGCGCGATTGCCAAGCTGCACGGCACGTTTGAGATCGTTCGTTGCGAGATATTCTGCGACGAATGCAGCACGATAGGCATCTCCCGCCGCCGTTTCGTCAATCGCAGGGACTTTCATCCCGGGGAAATAGACCGGATCAGTATCTCCCTTTTCAAGTAGTACAGAGCCAAGATGCCCCAGCGTGACGATGACGGTATTTGCGCCTTTTGATTGAAGTTTTTTTGCCGCTTCACCCGCGCTTTTTTCATCTGTAACGGTAATTCCAGTCATGCCAGTCGCTTCGAATTCGTTAGCCGAGAGTATGTCGATCATGGGAAACAGATGTTCGGATAATGGCCGAACCTGCGGAGCCGCGTCACAAAAAATTGGAATATTGCGCGTATGGATTTCTTCAATGGCATAGGAAACAATGTCCGGCAGTGTTTCGAGGGTCGTGTAGAAGCAATCGATATGTATGCTTTTATTGTCAATAGCAGAGAGGAGGTCCGAGATTGTTTTTTTATTGATACGGATGTTGGCATCTTCATTGACGATAATCGTGTTTTTCCCTTGTGCATCGACATTGACCATGACGGTGCCGGTGGGGATAAAGCTATCTGTATCAACGTATTGTGTTTGAATTCCTTCATTTTTAAATAATGCGATAACCGATTCGCCGAACGTGTCATTGCCAGTTTTCCCCAGCATGTAGACTTGTTGCCCGAGACGCGCCAGTCCGACCGCTGCGTTGGTCGCTTTGCCACCGGGGGCGAGTTTGAGTCCTGAACTGATGACGACGTCATCCTGTTTGGGTATGAAGGGGACCTTTGTGACAAGATCGATGTTGATAGAACCTAAGACGGCAATATTTTTTGAAGCAGTCGTCTGTCTGGAAGAAGTTTTTTTCTGCGTGGTGAGCGCACTATTTCGTTTTGAGCGGATAGTGTCGCTTACCCCTTTGAGAAATTTAAGAACCAAGGGTTCGAGATTTTTTTCCGTATACAATTCCCCCTGGAATGCTTCATGACGGATGAGATCGCCATAATCTTTTTTCTGCGACAGGCAAAGAACAGGCTTTTTATAGATAATAGCAAGGGTGGCTTCGTGCCCGACCCGGAAATCCTCGAAAGACGCTTCGATGATCACGGCGTCTGCGTTGGCTATCCCTTGGCGGACAAATTCATAATGGACGCGGTGCGCATCGCCGAGCTTTTTGACGTTTTCATCACGAAACGTATCAAAATAGTCGCGGGATTTTTCGGGACTGACGACGGTCGCGCCGGTAGACTCGATGGTTTTGACGATGCGGTCGATATAGGGTTGATATATCTTTTTTCCGTCGTAGGGAGATGTGAAGAAGATTTTCATAGCTTTATAGTGATGATTATAGCATTCGCGCGTGTTACGGGAAATTACGGGAACATTACGGGAGATCAGGGGAAGATAGGAGCGATTAAGAGGAATTAGGAGGAAGTAGGAGAGGGGAGGAGAGGCCGAGAGCGATCATGCAATCGATTTAGCTTCGTGGTATACTTTACCATCACAACGATACGACAACGTGACAAATTGACAAAGTGACTTCAAAACCTTATGGCGGAGAAACATCCAATTGTCAAAAAAAACGGCTCGCCTCAATTCGGCGGAGCGAGGAAAAATGGGAATGGGAACGGCAAGCACGGGAAAAAGGTGTGGGAGTTTGGATTTCAGTTTAACGTCAAAAATATTTTCATTGGGCTTTTCATTGCCTTCATCGTATTTAGCCTCTTGGGAAGCCTCGGGGATAAAGTGAGCACCCTTGTCGAAAAGCCGCTCTCAACGGTCATCACCGACGTGAAAGAAGGGAAAATAGACAAGATTGAGATAGAAGAAAGCCGGCTCACCGTGAGCTATAAAGACGGTACAAAATTTATCTCCCATAAAGAACCGCAAGAATCACTCCTAAAAGTCTTTGAAGGCGCCGGGGTTGACCCCAAAGCCGTCGAGATAAAAGTAAAAGACTTGTCTCCGGGCCAACTATGGATGGGGATTATCTCCAACGTGTTGCCACTCGTCCTCACCGTCGTATTTTTTCTTTTCCTTTTCCGTCAGGCACGGGGAGCGCAGGACAATATTTTTTCCTTCGGACAAAGTAAGTCGCGGATATTCGCCAAAGATTTACCCAAAGTAACGTTTGCCGATGTGGCAGGGGTGGATGAAGCCAAGAAGGAACTCGAAGAGGTCGTCGACTTTCTCAAAAACCCCGCCAAATACAAAGCGTTGGGGGCGCGGACTCCCAAGGGGGTTATATTAGTTGGTCCATCCGGAACGGGAAAGACGCTTCTTGCCAAAGCCATGGCTGGCGAGGCACATACCGCGTTTTACAGTGTGGCCGGAAGCGAGTTTATGGAAATGCTTGTGGGGATTGGAGCCGCGCGCGTCCGTGACCTTTTTGCCCAGGCCAAGAAAAATGCGCCGTCGATCATCTTCATCGATGAGATCGACGCAATCGGCAGGATGCGATCGGTCGGGCTTATGGGCGGGCATGATGAACGCGAGCAGACCCTCAACCAAATCCTGGTGGAAATGGATGGATTTGAGCCCAATACCGCGGTGCTCATTGTGGCGGCCACCAACCGCGGGGATTTACTCGACCCGGCACTTCTTCGGCCCGGACGGTTTGACCGGCGGGTGGTCCTGGATCTTCCGGACATGGCGGGACGCAAAGACATCCTCGCCATCCACGCCAAGGGCAAACCCTTCGCGGTAACGGTGGAGTGGGACAAAGTATCCAAGCGTACGGTAGGCTTCTCGGGCGCAGATATGGAGAACATGCTCAATGAAGCGGCGATCCTGGCCGCCCGCGAGGATAAAAAAGAGATCGACATGAAAGACATCGAGGAGGCGGCAACAAAAGTAAAATTGGGGCCGGAGAAGAAACGGCTGCAGTCAGACTTGGATCGCAAAATGACGGCGTACCACGAGGCTGGTCACGCGGTCGTCAATTATTACTCTCCCAATCTCGATCCCGTGCACCGCGTGTCCATCGTCTCGCGTGGGATGGCTTTGGGATACACCATGGCGCCTCCGGAGAAGGACCGGCTGCATGAGACCAAGTCCCGGCTTATCGACGAAATCGCCATGACGATGGGGGGACGGGCTGCCGAAAAGTTAATATTTAATGAAATGACCAGTGGGGCAGCCAACGACATCGACCAAGCGACCAGAATCGCCCGGTACATGGTGATGGAGTTTGGGATGAGCGACCTGGGGCCTATCAATTTCGGCCCGCAGATGGACATAACCGAGTGGGGCAAGCAGTACATGGAGCAAAATACCGTGTCCCAGGACATGCAGGGCAAGATCGACGTGGAAGTGAAGAAGCTCCTGGATGAAGGGTATAGGAAAGCCGCCGAGCTTCTGAAAAAGTATAAAAAGAAGCTTGATCTCGTTGCCGAAGAGTTAATCAAAAAAGAGACGCTGGAAGGAGAAGAATTCCAAGTAGTCATGGGTGGGCTTAAGCACCGAAGTAGCACGATGAGCACTTGATGGATGAACTTGATTAGCACATGATAGAATTATGCCTCGGCCGATAAAGAGCCCAACTGTTTATGAAGAGCTAACATATAAGATAATAGGTTTGGGGTTTGATGTTCAAAAAGAACTCGGGAATATTCATAAAGAGGTTGTATATCAAAAAGCTCTTGAAATAGCGTTAAAAAACAACCAGATTCCGTACGAACGAGAGAAAAGATTGACGGTCGAGTTTCAAGAAAAAAATGTTGGGGTATATATACCTGACTTCGTCATTGACAATAAAGTCATTGTTGAAATAAAAGCAATGGAAATGCTTCCTTATAAAGCCTCTGTTCAGTTAAGTTATTATCTAAAAACAACCGGATACCGCGTGGGGATATTATTAAATTTCGGCTCTCGTAGACTTCAGGTGAGGAGACGGATTTATGGATAATTCAAGTGCTCATCATGTTTCTCCATCATGTGCCAATCGTTTGGTTTTAATCGACGGCAATGCAATACTGCACCGCGCGTATCATGCGCTGCCACCCTTAACGACTCCAGATGGAACCGTCGTTAACGCGGTCTACGGATTTGTCTCCATCCTCATCAAAATCTTCAATGATTTGAAACCCACCCATATGGCGGTTGCCTTTGACCGCGCAGCGCCGACGTTTCGCAAAAAACTTTATAAAGAATATCAGGCGAGTCGGCCGAAGATGGAGGATGCGCTTGTGGGGCAAATAAGCATTGTCCATGATGTGGTGGCGGCATTCGGGATACCTAATTTTGAGTTAGACGGGTATGAAGCGGATGACGTGATCGGGACACTCGTCAAACGAGTGTATGATGAGCGCGTGATGCAGAAACCACATGATGAGCACATGATGGAGAAATCACGTGCCGATCATGTATCCCGATCAAGTGCTCATCAATCACCGGAGGTGATCATCGTGACGGGGGATAAGGATATATTGCAGCTCGTGGATGACAAAAGGGGCGTGAAAGTGTTCATGCCGACGAAGGGATTGTCTGAGGGGAAGCTCTATGGGGAGGCGGAAGTGGTTGAGCGGCTGGGGGTGACCCCTAGCCAGATACCGGAGCTCAAAGCGCTCATGGGAGACAGCTCCGACAATTACCCGGGAGTGGCGGGGATCGGGCCGAAGACGGCGGTTGATTTGATTACGAGATATGAAAATATTGACACTATATATAGGACAATAAACAGTAAACAAAAAGCAGGAAAAGGGGGGAAAGGGGAGAGGGGGAGCGGGAGAGTGGGAGATGGGGAGAAAATATCCCTTGGGGTGAGAGAAAAATTGGTTAAGGGGGAGGAGATGGCGAGGATGTCTAAAGATTTGGCGACGATACGCGTAGATGTGCCGGTAGTGATGGAACCGCTTGAGCCGATTGAAACACTGGATACGGAAGAAGCTCGAAAAATACTGCAAGCACTTCATTTTCCGTCGCTCCTCAAGAGACTGACCGGGATTGATGATGGGAAGAGGGGGAGACCCTCCTTCGTCCCGCCCGGCGGGACTACGGCGGGCGAGGCGGGGGAGCAGCAGGAGTTGTTTTGAACCTATGACAGTAGAGGTTGATCAGAGCGGTAGGATAGAGGATTTATCTACCGGAACAGCGATAGCAATTGCCAATGGAAAAAGTAGCGCGGTGTTTGTGAGTGCCGGAACAAAAAGGAAGATTATCGTCCGTCTTCGCCGTAATAGTTTCATCCCCGCGAAGGATTTACCGGCAATTATTTTTAGTGTCGTATTGTTCATGTTGATTGAAGAACACAAGATTGACGTATTGAAGATTGATGAGGAATACACAGGAAAGAATGAAATAATAGAAGAGACACTTAAAAAGTTATATCTGAGAAGTCGAAAAAAAAGAATTCCAGATGTTCGGTTTGTGAGAATTGGAAAACAATCACCAGCTCATAAGGTAGCGTGGGAAGTCCATAGGTCTAAAGGGCGATCGCCTGATACAAAAAAGGTTTCGGAAAAAAATATATTACAGTACGTACTGTAGCAAGCGAGCGGGCAATAAAAAAGCCGGTCTTATCGACATCACTCTCCGCTTTTACGGCGAGGGGTCGCTTCGAATCCGACTATGAAAATAGTATACCATGATAGTAGTAATAGTCAATTATGAAAATCGCATTGGTACATGATTTTTTACGGGAGTACGGGGGAGCGGAAAGGGTTGTGGAAACCTTGCCTCGACACAACGCTTACTTACTCGCAAGGGCTACGTCCTTGCCTCGCAAGAGCGCGTGTACGGGGCTGCGGTTTCATAACGTTATATGAAGATAGCTTTAGTTCATGACTTTCTTAGAGAATACGGTGGTGCTGAAAGGGTTGTCGAAACCTTGCATGAAATGTGGCCGGAGGCGCCGCTTTATACGTCGTTTGTGGATTGGGGAAATTTGGGGGATCAGGGGTATAGGTTCAAAAATTGGGATATACGGACGAGCTGGGTGCAGCAGTTTTGGTTCATCAAAAAATTTATTTCGCCCCTCCGGTTTCTCGCTCCTTGGATCTGGGGGAGCTTTGATCTCTCCGGGTATGACGTGGTCATTTCAAGTTCGGGTTGGTTTATTTGTCGTGGCGTTCGAATGGGAGATCCTTCGACTCGCTCCGCTCGCTCAGGACGTGCTCTGCACGTTTGCTACATCCATCATCCTCCGAGGAATCTGTATGGGTATGCGACGGGCAGTGATCTGCAGAAGTACTGGATCGTGCGCGTGTATGCGGCAATCGTGAACTTCTTTCTCCGGCACTACGACTATGAAACGGCGCAGAAGGTGGACTACTTCATTGCTAATTCTCAGGAGACGAAACGGAGGGTGTTGAAATTCTATAGACGTGATGCTGCCGTTATCTATCCTCCAATTGAATTATCCAATTATCCAATTATCCAATTATCCAATAATCCAATAAAAATTCATAAGAAATACTATTTATCTGTTGGGCGGCTCACGTACAGTAAGCGGGTGGATATCGCAATTGCGGCGTGCAAAAAACTTGGATTGCCGCTCATGATCGTCGGAACGGGCAAAGAAGAGGAATCGTTGAAAAAACTAGCTTCGCAAGGCCTGGCCTTGCGAAGCTGTGGTATTGAGTTTTTGGGGAGTGTAAACGACGAGGAACTGTCTCGGCTCTACGCGGGGGCCAAGGCGCTTATCTTTTGTGCGCTGGATGAGGACTTCGGGATGGTACCGGTAGAGGCCATGGCCCATGGGACGCCCGTCATCGCTCTGGCTCAAGGTGGAGTGGTGGAGACGGTGGTGGACGGGAAAACTGGCATTCTTTTTCACGAGGTGACAGTGGAGAGCTTGATAAAAGCGTTGGGGAGATTTAGGGGATTAGGGGGATTTGGGGAAATGGGGGAAAATTGTATAAAACAAGCCGAGAAGTTTGGCAAAGAGCGGTTTAAGAAGGAATTGTTGGCGTTTATAAATACCCAGAGGTTTAAAGCTAATTAACCCGTCGGGTTGATTTGCTCCCGCTAGATTTGCATTTTTCCCCAGATAGGTGTAAAAAACGTTTCCAGGCCATTTTTTGTCAGATTGACCTGCGTAGCAGCAGATGAGTCATCGTATAGATAGAGAACCAGCCAGTGATCAAGAGCTTGCTCGTCGAAAAGAAGCGATGCAATCTGCCGGGCAAAAATTTCTCAAGGAGCACCCCGAGGTAATTGTCTGTGTGTATGTAGGATCAGCATTGAAGGTTGTTGATCCGGGTGATACGGATATTGTGATTATTGCGGAACCCAACTTTATAAAAACACGAGAAGAAGTCGATAGTGATCTTTGGTTTGGATTTAGTGCTGTTGGATTGCCTCATCCTGATACGTTCGAGGTGGTTAAAGTTCGTCCGGAAAGTATGGTTACGATCGATAATTTAGAACGTTTATTACCGGAAAATTGTCCGTATGGTCTGTTTCCGGTGGTTCGCTAACGACAATTATTTACACCTCCACATTATCGCTTTTGATTCCATAGATAGCGCACCAATCCTGGCTGCCGACGCGGGATTGTCCTTCTAGGACCGGGATGGCAAAGTGGGGAGGCTGGTAGAGGTGGCCGGCGGCTGCAAGCCGTTTGGGAAGTGCGAAACGAATCCACCAATCCATGAGCCGGGTGACGGAAAGGTTGGCGAGATTGTGCCCCACTTCGTCGTTGGTGAGATTGGCCCCAACCGTTTGATTGGCAATACGTATTCCTTCAGGATCTGAAGGGTTTTTGACCAGCCGATAGGTAATAAGATCATCGGGGCTGGCTTCCTCGTGTCCGCGTAGATGCGGGGTATGTGGACGGATTTGTAGAATAATTTCTCCAAGCTCTGTCGAGGTGACGGTCCAGCTGGCAAATTGATCACGGATTGCCGGGTCTTCACTCATTTTATTTTCCGGAACTTCGCACAGAAGGACTTCCGTGAGTGAGGGGTCGGTTTGCCATGCCGAATAGCCGCCGTATTTCCAGGGAAAATCCGGATTGGTAAAAAAATCTTTCACCTGTGCTTCGGATGTGAGCATCACCCAAGGGGCTTTACCTCGCTGGTCCGGCGAGAAGCAGGAGCGGATCGTAACATGATTGCCGCGTGAGAATATGTCTTTGGAAAGCCGGAGCATCCGATCAGTATCAGAAGAAAGAACGACGGTGTATGGGGAACGGATTTCATCAGGTATGAGGGTGTTGATCATGTGTTGGGCGCGGGCTTTGGTTGATTCATACAGGCTATTGCTTTGATGAATCGCTTCACGGGTTTGATCGACAAGGTGATTGATGCCCAGTTCGGACGTAACATATCGCCAGGGATTGCGGAGTTTGGCTTTAAACCATTCCAGTGCTCTATCGTATTCAGAACCGGTCAGGAGCTTATTTCTCCCATTTTGAAGACGGGGAATAAGCCCTTTGAATATTTCCGCTGTACCTCCATCGATCGTGATTTCCTGCGCGCTCGATAACATTTTTGTATAGGCTCCGAAGATAATGGGTATATGTTCGCCCACTCTCGTCCCGACACGGGCGATATGAGAGCCGATGCCGCCGTTTCCTGCTACAAGCCCCACGATGTTGCTATGAGTTTTGTGATCCATGAGTTTCGTCATGATAGCCAAGGAAACGGACGGAATGACCAGGACGCAGGGTTCATCCATATATTGTTGGGATTGTTCAATAGATGTCACGATCCTGCCTCCTGCGTTGCCGATCGAAATCGAGATGCCTGACCCAAGCATTTCTCCCTCGTCGCGTTTGCGCTTGACGATATCCGGATCAAGGGGAGCAGCAAGAAGCGAACGAAGCTCAAGGGTGGTCATTTTGCGTATCGCCTCATGTTCGGAGAGTTTGTCTTTGGCGATGAGTTCCTGCAATACCCGGAAATGCGCCATTGGTTGGAGCGGTACGTCGCGGGTTTGGAGAAGCCACACCGTTTTGCCGTCAAAGGTAAACTCTACATCCTGGGGATAGAGATAGTGCTCTTCGAGTAGATTGATAATGGTCGAAAGTTGGGCTTTGGCAATATCAGGAAGAGGAAGGTCGTCCACGGTGTATTGGCCATGGGTACCGCGTTCGCCGACCACTGCTGTGCCTTGTTTGCCGGATACAAAAGCCACGGAGGGAATCTTTTTTCCGGTTTGAATGTTGCGCGTGAGGAGTACCCCTGCTCCGGCGCGCGTGTCCTGACCGAGTCCCCACACGATTTGCTGGATGATTGCTGCTGTGCCGATCGTATCGGGAATGCCATTTTGCCGGCGGTAGCCTGCGGCCTCCTGTTTGTTCCAAGAATCAAAGACTCCGTGGACCGCGGCATAGATCTGGTCCTGGGGATCCTGGGGGAATTGGAATCCATGATCCAAATAGATGGATTTCGTGCGATCGACCATGCTCTTGAGTTCCATGACAGGAAGATCAGAGACACGATTGGCCTCAAATCGAGCGAGACTCTCTGTCCTCACCCTATGAAGCTCGTCGCGGGGAATCCCATACGCCTCTTGACCGAGATGGATCATCATCTCGAGATATGCTTTCCACGCATTTTGTTGTCCGATTTCGTTTCCGAGACCCCGGACCGTCTGGTCATTGAGTCCGACGTTTAAAAGGGTGATCATCGCACCAGGCATAGAAACGGGAGCTCCGGAACGGACCGAGACGATGAGTGGGTTATCCGGATTTCCTAGACGCTTGCCTGAAGATGCTTCAAGACGGGTGATTTGTGCAGATATTTCATGACTGAGCTGGTCGGTTATTTGGTGCTCGGAGGCTTCCCACTCACACCACGCGCCGGTTGAGAGAATAAATCCGGAGGGGACGGGGAGACCGAGTCGGGCAAGCTCGACGAGTCCCAGACCCTTGCCGCCGAGCGCGTCTTTTGTCGCGGGTATGGTCGACCGATCATCATCTATTGCCCGGGAAAATACGAATGGTCCTGTGGGGGATTCGGGATGGGCGACATTGTCAGAATCCTGCAAAGTTTCTTGAGTTAAGGCCATAATACACGCACATCGGCAGGAAACAACAGCGTGGGGCGCAGTATAGCAAAGGAAGGGGAGGAAGTAAAACTATAAGATAGGTAGAAAAAACTTGACTAGTTTTTGTACGGTGTTACCATCATCATGTTTTATTTCCACATTTGTTTTATGGGATTAACAACTGAGACACAGGCAATGCATCTGCGTATAACCGCGGAAGAAATTCTCAATAGCGATCAGGTATTATCACGTGATATAGACCCGTGGTCGCGGCCCATCGCTGGACTCAAATTGATTACCCCTGAAGGGAATCATACAAAGAGCTTTACTCCGATGGAAATCCTTCCTGACGCTGTCCGCCCGATCATAATTTTTGATCTCGATGATACCGTGTGGGAGCACATCCGGCACGTCGTGAGCGCGGTTTCAGATGCAACAAATATCCCTATAACCTGGGAAGAATTTAAACAATTTGGGCACACACGAAAGATTCCCGTCTGGAATGACAGTCCGGGCGCCATGGCGATCCATGATCAGATTCAGCGGGGGGAACACCCGGATTTCTTCCCATTTGTTAACCGAGCATGGCCCAAGGCTGTAGAGACCCTCGAAGCGGTACGTTTGATGGGGCATGATTTTAGTTTTTTGACTGCGCGAAGTCCCAAATTATTTGATGCGACACTACGCGTCATGAAATGGAATGCGATTGTACATGATCATGAGCAGGATCCGGTCGACGCACGGTCTGACGAAATACCCCGAAAGGGGATACTGTATTGTGCATATTCGGAATTATCCGATGTGCACCGGTATAAATTTGACGTTGTCAAACAATGGGTGAGCAACGTACAAGGCGCAGGAAGAAATGGACCGATTGTCATCATCGATGATTTGTTAAGACCATTTCAGACGCTTGTGGAATCCGGAGAGGTGGTGGGCATATCGCTTGCTGGCCCATTAAATCAGCACATGCCGCCGTACCCCAATGAGCGTCGCGTTGCTTCATGGCAGGAAATAGGCGAGATACTTATGGACATCCATCGTAAGGCCCTTGCAGCAGACCCATCACCATTCCGTTTATTTGATTGCCGTCCGATGATGGAGGATACTGTGTTGGTCGTTTCTAAGGCCGAAGCCGGCAACGGAGAATTTACACTGGAGAACATACGTCATGGGGGATTTGTATCAGCAAAACGGTGGCACAACGAACAGTCTGTGGTATTGCGGGAGCTGGGTATTACGTAAGGAATTGAACAGGATTATAGCTAAAGGGGATAACGAGGTCTGCAAAACGTTTCAAGGGATCGATGTAGAGACGGTGATTTTTTTCGACGGTAATTGACCATGCCAGGGTGTCAATATCTGACCGTCCTTTTCGGACGTCCCGGATCATGCGGCGGGCGACACGCACCTCTGTGGGAATATCCAGAAAAATCTTCATAGCAGCCATCTCCCGAAGCGGTGAACATAACGAAAAGATTCCCTCAACGACAAGAAATTTTTTGTCGTTTGGCACCTGGATGGTCTGTGTTCCGGTGCGTTCGCTTCGTTTCATGTCATACCGGGGGATGACCGCGGGTTTGCCTTGGGCGAGTAATTGTGCAGCCTGGGCGCAGGCGGCAATATCTATAGCAGGAGGAGCGTCAAAGTTGTATGTGCCATCCTTTTCGGGCTTAAGGTGAGACTTGCCAAAATAGAAGTGATCCATTTCTAAGACGAAAGCGGTCGTAAACAACCGGGCAAAAATGGATTTTCCTGAACAGGACCCGCCGCAGATGAGGATGATAGGGATGTTTTTTTTCATTTAGTGGTGAGTATTGATTGGGCTATCGCACTAATATTCAGTGTACCGAAATTATTTTTTACATCAAGCACCAGTTTTTTGGTATAGGCAGTGTAGATTTTTCGAAGTTTTGATGGCATCCATGAAGCGTCCAGAAGATTGGATACTTTATCATACAGTTTGAATAAGCGGATCTGTGGCGCTTTATTCCAAATCATTTGTATTTCCTCGTCGATGCCCCCGTAGAAGGTCATATCGTTGATGTATGCGCGGATGGTTTGAGGAATGCCGGGAGGCAACTTCATCGTCGTATCTTCCAGAACATCGTGATACAGAAGCGTGATTGCCCCGGCTCGACGGATATTTGGCGGAAGCGTCGTTTCTGTAAGGATGGTCATCGCGCACCACAGAGGATGGATGAAGTAGGGTGTTTTTTTATCCCAAAGGCGATAGGAGTTTTGAATTGTTTTTGAATGAAATTTATGTGCCCGAATGCTATAGCGGATATGGTCGTCGAGATTCATGAGTGTGGCGCAAGTTTGGTAAGCCCAGCTTCAGTATATGCATTTAATGCAGCTAAATCAAACGGTTCTCCGTTCAGTCGGCTTTTGAGTGCGCCCCAGGCTGTCGCAAAAAGTTTGCGGCGCGCTTCGTCGGTCAAGTCTGGGGTAAAGAACGCTTCGGCAAACGCCTGAAAGCTGTAGGGGAGCGCCATGGAGTTGAATAGATCCGTGTCTCCAGTTTTTTCTACATAATGGAGAAGGGCATTGGCTGCGACGCCGGTAAATCCTAGACCAAACCGTCCAAAACGGACCAAGTCCTGCATGGCAAACTCTCCGACCATCCATCCGGCGTCTATCGCCGGTTCGCCCCATACGAGCCTGCCGTCGGTGACGATCGGGACCGCTCGTCCATGGGAGTCGGTATGGAAATAGATGTTGTTGGCCCAGAAGTCTCCGTGAATTCTCCGGAGTCGCTCGGGATGGACGCCCATTTCATAGCGAACCCGTTCCATGTCCGCAAGAAGCCCGACGACGTCTTCATGGGAAACCCAGGTAGCTGAGTCGAAATCAATAAGATCAGCAACGCCCGCGGCAAGCTCATCATTGTGAACAACCGCCCGGAGCGAGCGTTTATAGAGGGATTGGGCTTCTTGCGTGGTGCCGGTAAATGGTTGGGAGGCATGGATGTCAACCATCGCCTGGGCCATAAGGAGTGCGCTTTCCTGTGTGGTTTGAGCGAGATGGTGCGCATCCTCGTCAGAATCAGTATGCGTTCTGAGGACCTCGCAGAAATTGATGGCACCAGGGGGCAGAAATTGTGCAATGGCAACGACTTCGTGGATATGGGTGAGATCAATAAGCGATCCGTCCTGCGCGATGCCCACGACTGCATGGGTGGGAAGAGCGTGCGGCATGGAGTGGGAAGCTTCCAGCATAGCCTCAATGCGTGCGGATGGGAGATCGTGACCAAATTCGAGCGGACTGATGAGACGGGCAAAGACACGATCGCTCCGCGTCGTCCCCTCCACCCGAACTTCAAATCCAGTGGCGTGGAATCCCTGACCGACGGATTCAATAGAGGAAACGGAAGCGTCCTGCCCAAGCAAGCTTTGAATCAACGGATTGAGTTGGTCCCTTTGTAAAAGCTCCGGAGTAAATCCCATTCGTCGTTACAATTGCGGCAGGGATTAATCGAATATATAGGTCAGTCGTATTTAATCTCGACCTGATACATAAATATTTACATCGGAAAGTTTTGTTATCGACGAAGCGACAGTGTCAGGATCAATACCAAGATTAATTAGCATATCTCTTTCTTTTGGTGTCATAATAACTGGATCATACGGTTTTGCGCGGAGAGCGCGAACAAGAAGATTGCCAATAATAGGATTCGTTTCACCATCCTCTATGGAATCTGGTAGTAGCGGCATATTTTTATGATTGTCGCGTACTATAGCACGAATAACAGCGTTTGACAATTTGTCAACATCTGTTACTATACATGAGCACGCATGATTGGCGTGTTTTATAACGCAAAATGAGTACTGATAATCATACGTTCGTCTTATCCCTCGGAGGATCGCTCGTTGTTCCCAACGGCGGCATTGATACCCAATTTCTTTCCGCATTTAATACGTTCATCCGTAACCAGATCTCCTCCAAAAAGAGGAGATTTTTTGTGGTGGTTGGGGGCGGGGCTACCATGCGGCAATACCGCGATGCGGCAAAGGTGGTTTTGGACGGAAAAATAGCCAATGATGATCTGGATTGGCTGGGTATCCATACGACACGATTAAACGCGCATCTGATCCGTACGATTTTTATCGATATAGCCAACGCACACATCATTGAACACTATGATCAGCCGTTTGAAGCAACGGAAACTGTAGTGGTTGCTTCCGGCTGGAAACCCGGATGGAGTACGGATTATTGCGCGGTGACGCTTTGCAAAAACTATGGAATAAAAGCGATGGTGAATATGACCAACGTCGACCAGGTCTATGACAAAGACCCGAAGAAATTTCCTGATGCCAAACCGCTCGTTGCAACAACATGGAAATCCTACCGGGTTCTGGCTGGGGACAAATGGACACCGGGACTCAATTTGCCGTTTGACCCGATTGCAAGCAAACTCGCCGATGAACTCGGCGTGACCGTTAAGATCCTCAATGGGAATAACCTCGATAACCTTGCAAAAGCGCTGGATGGGAAAGAGTTTAAAGGGACGACGATTGCGAGTTGAGTATGTCTGGTGTCTTTATAATTTTTCTTGTTCCCCTGATTTCTGTCGTATTAATCTTCCTCGCCAAACGCGTGACAACGGTAACTGTACTACTGATCGTTCTATTGTGTTTTACAGCCGCTTCAGTTGTTGGACCAACGCTCGTTTGTCAAACAAAAGAACTTATTCAACCCTCTCTCACACCAAGAGATTTCTGTGATATGGGCTTAGGAGCCTTGGTGTTTATTCCCTCAATTTTATTTGGGTGTATTGTGACGCTTTTATTATTTTTTCATGTACTTTTCTTAGTCTGGATATCATATAAGGATGGAAATAATCACTGGGTAGCTGATGTACAGTGGAGACTGGTGGGGATGATGGGTATAATCGGAACGATCGTAATTATTTTTCTTAACCCATTATATCGAGAACTATCGATGATTTTATTTGCGGTACCATTGCAGCTTATTGGGAATGATACAATAGTCCGATGATGCTTCAGAGTATCGTACTCCAAAACTTCCGAAGTTATAGTAAAAAAACGTTTGCGTTTTCTCCTACAACGACCGTCATTGTGGGTCCCAATACGGCCGGAAAAACAAATATTCTCGAGGCGATTGCGTTTCTTGCGACAGGGAAAAGTTTTCGGGCAGACCAGGATAGAGAGGCGATTAGGTGGGGGGAAGAGCTTGCGCGAGTACGCGCAAGAATTTCCAATTTCCAATTTCCAATTTCCAATGAAGAAAAAGATAAAGAAGAGCTAGAGATAGTTATTACGCAGGGGGAGGTGCAGGGGGCGAGGGCATCAGCCTTGACCGCCGTCAGGCGAGGCTGGCCGATGAAGAAATATCTGGTCAATGGAGTGGCGCGGCGGATGGTCGATTTTGTGGGAAATCTGCGGGCCGTTCTTTTTTGGCCGGAACATCTGGAGCTCGTCACCGATAGTCCGTCCATCCGACGGAAGTACCTCGACAGCGTCCTCGTCCAAGTAGACCGCGAATACCGGAGAAACCTCTCTTCCTACGAGCGGGGCCTGCGGCAGAGGAATCGGCTCCTTGACCTCATCAATGAAGGGAAGGCAGGGCGGGGGCAGCTTTTGTTTTGGAATCAGCTCCTGATTAAAGCAGGAGGGTATATCACCCAGAAGAGGGAAGAGTACATTCACTTCGTGAATCAATATCCAATGACCCTGCCTCGCCGGCAGGCAGGTAATGCCCAATATCAAATTGAATATGATAAGAGTGTGATATCGGAGAGCCGGCTGGAGCAGTATAAGGATGAGGAGGTGGGGGCCAAAGCGACACTCGTTGGGCCGCACCGCGATGATTTCATCATCGCGAAATATCCAATTATCCAATTATCTCCCGCGAAGCGGGATCTCGCTCCGCGAGACAATAATCCAAACGAAGCCAATAGGTCACGCGAGTTGAGTAAATATGGGAGTCGGGGGGAGCAGAGACTCGCGGTGCTTTGGATGAAATTGGCAGAACTTGATTATATAGAAAAAGAATGTGGAGAGCGTCCGATACTTCTCCTTGATGATATATTTTCTGAGTTGGACGAGGGACACCGGCGGCTCGTGGTAGACTTAGTGGGCAAGCAGCAAACGATTTTGACTTCCGCGGACGAGGAATCGATACCGAAAAAAATTTTCGAATCAGCAACTGTGATCAGGTTATAATAGGAGTCTATAAAGTCAAAAGTCTATAAAGTCAAAAGTCTATAAAGTCAAAAGTCTATAAAGTCAAAAGTCTAT